>Ga0196901_1000978_pt1 | contig 14661 bp, 16 predicted proteins | sample CB_VirMetaG_FD_169099 | JGI IMG/M metagenome (GOLD analysis project Ga0196901, IMG submission 169099) | Freshwater to marine saline gradient viral communities from Chesapeake Bay - CB_1504_1 Viral MetaG (v3) (version 3) | ecosystem: Environmental > Aquatic > Marine > Coastal | place: USA... | reverse complement strand
CAAGCTCCTCAACAAACAGTAGAACAACTAAGAGCACAAGAGCAAGCAGAGTATGCTGCTATGGCTAATCCTGAAGATGAAGTTGAAAGACAAAAGATATACGATAAGTATGATAAGTTAATCACTCCTTTAATAAGAGCAGAAGCTAAACAAGAAAGTGTAGTAGAAGCACCTAAAGAATTAACAGATGCTCAGAACAAGCTTAAAAGAGCTAAGAGTGAAGCGTCTAAGAATAGATTAATACAAGATGTACAGAAGTTATCTACACCTGATCAGTTCAATCAATTTATAAAAGATAATCCAGAGTTTGCTAAGAACTTACCTAAAGAAGAACAGCAAGGACAAGTAGAAGCTCCTCCTATAGCAGAAGATTTAGAAATAGAAGGTGAAGTAGAAACTCCATCAGAAGCTAAGAAAAAAGATATAGAGAAAAGAAGACAAGAGCTATTAAGAAAACTTAGAGTGAAAGGTGCTCAAGCAATGTCTGGATTTAATTTAGATATGATACCTGATTTAATAAAATTAGGAGCTACTTATATTGAAGATGGTATTGTTAACTTTAAAGAGTTTTATGATAAATTAAAAAACGATTACGGCTCTGATATACCTGAAGATAATGCAAGAGATATATTTAAAAAATCAGCAGAGTCATTAGGTAAAGGAATTAGAAAGCTACCTACTAGAATAGCTGCTGATGAAGGCTTATCTCCTGAACTAAGAGGGATTGCTAATGAAGCTGATGCTGTTTATCAAAGACAAAATTATGACGATATTCAAGAAACTTTGGATAATATGTCAGAAGCTGATAAGAATGGAATTGTAGGTGCTTTAGAGAATGCTACAGGAGAATTAAGTCAAGAAGGGAATATAGGTGTATTAGCTGCAATTGATTTGATTAATAAATACGAAGCAGCAGGAGATAAAGCTAATGCTACTAGGGTATTCGATATAGTATCTAAGTCATCTACAGTATTTGCTCAGCTATTAAGACAATACGGTCAATTAAAATCATCTACAGTACAAGGGTTCTTATCTCTTATTGAAAAGAATATGCTTAAGAAGTACGATGTACAATTAACAGATGCACAAAAGAGTGATATAGAATCATTATATGATGTATTTAAAGATAAAACGGCTAAAGCTAAAGAAGCATTAGATAACCATATAAAAGATTTAACAAATAAAACCAAAAAAGATTTAAGCGTAGCTAATATTGAATTAGAAGATGCTGGTAGATTATTAAATGATTATTTAGATAGCCTTAAGCCTAAAACTTGGAAAGGTATATCTGATAAAATGATTGCTATTACGCAAGGTAATTTATTAACTATTAAATCTTTAATTGTAAATCCTTTAGCTAATGCAATTCAATATGCTTATAAATTATCAAGTAATGAAATTGCTAATTTAAAAGATTTAGTTATTTCTATTATTGCCTCTAAACCTAGAACTAGAATTAGTGGATTTAGTTTAGATGCAATGAGATTATCTGGTAAGGGAGCTATAGAAGGTTTTAAGGCTGCTAATAGGTCTTTATTAAAAGGTGCATCAGCTACAGAGATAAGTAAATACGATGTATCAGGTAGATTAAAACCAGTAGAAGCTTGGAGAAGCCTTTGGAAAACATTATCAGGTAAACAACAATTTACTTTACCGGGTGTTTTAACTGATTTATTAGAAGCTACTGCTGGAGCTACAGCTAACTTAGCATTAAGATTACTACCTTATGGTGATTTGCCTAGGAATCAAATGGCTAAGGTTTATAAATTAGTAGAAATAGGTGTTACCAAGTTTAAATTAAAAGGTAAAGATTTAGATAGATTCATTCTTAATCCAGATGCAGAATCATTAGCTATCGCTGAAGACTATGGTGATAGGGCTACCTTACAGAATAAAACAAAACTATATGATTTAATAAATCAAGCAATAAGCCAATTTGATACTCAATCAAGCACCAAAGCAGTAGGTACTTTAAAGGGGTTAGGTAAATTTATAGTTAGAGGTCTTGTTGTCCCTTTCCTAAAGACTCCTATTAACGCTGCTGTTGTTGCATTTAGATTATCTAACCCTATAATTCCTATGGCTCAAGCAGGTGTAGAAATGATGAGTTTACTTGAACATAAGAAAATAAAAAATATAGATTTAAGAAACGAAAAACTAAAGGAAGCTAGACATAAAATAACAGGGTATTTAGGTGAGGCAGTTGTTGCACAAATAGTATTAGCAGGGGCAGTTATGTTAGTTAAATACGGTTTAACAACTGGTGGAGTTCCTGATAAAGACGAAAAAGAAAAGAATTTCATGTTTCAAACATTTGGTCCTAATCAACTAAACATATCTGGATTAAAAAGATTGTTATCTGGTGGTGACCCTACTATGCAGCAAGGAGATGTATCTATTTCTTATTTACCTTTAGGATTATTTGGAGCTCAAGTAGGTGTTGTTACTGAAGGATATAAAGCAAGAGAGAAAGAATCTAAACAACAACAGAAATTCATTACTGCTGAAGGTAAGCCTTTTTATAGTGAAGCTTGGGATGCTAATCAAGAATTAGGTAATGGAGTTGTAGAAAACTTACCTGCTAGTCTTACCTATATGTTAGACCAAGGATTCGTTCAAGGTACTAGTGCTATCTTACAGGCTGTTTCAAATAACGATTATAATAGATGGTCATCTCAATGGGTTAAGACATTTGTTACTGGTATAGGTGCTCCTAACACTGTTGTTCAAGGGCTAAGAGCTTCAAATGAATATATGACTAATACATTTGATGAGGACCAAGTAAAGAACATTGCTAATACGGTTAAGAATCTATACGGTGAAACAGAAGGATTACCTGTAAGATATGATATGTGGGGTAAGAAAATATTACAAACTCCAAAGGGTGAGAATCCTTATGTTTATCATGTTCTAGATATATTTAGAAGCCAACAATTATTATTAGATAAAAACACTTATAATGTTTTCCTTTTATATAAGAAGACAGGTGATAAATCCGCAATACCATCTGGCATATCTGAAATAATAGAAGAAAGTAGAAGTGAATTTAAGATTAAATTAACACCTCTTCAAAAAGCAGATTTACAAAGGATAGTAGGTGAAGAAAGATTAAGAAGGATTAAAGATAGAGAGCAATTTGATATAAACAATAATGATCCTGAATATCTAGAGAAAATTGTAAAAGGATATTCTAGAGCTTATTCAAATGGATTATCAGCAGGTAAAAGAAGATTTAAAAAAGAAGTATTAGACAAAATTAAAAAACAAAAGTAAAATGAAAAAGAATAAAATATTATCAGACAAGGTAGAATCTAAGATAAACGAGTTAATAGGAGAAGAATTAAAAGCAATGTATGCTTATTCTGCTATTGCTAATTGGTGTCAAGAAAATGGATACTTAAAAGCATTTACTTTTTTCTTAGGAGAGAGTGATGACGAGAAGAAACATTCTGAAGTATGGCAAAAGTATGTATTAGATTTAGGATGTGTACCTGAGTTAACATATATAGATACACCAGAAAGTGATTTCGATAGTTTATCAGCAGTTATTGAGTTTGCTCTTGATATGGAAACATCATTAGGTGAAATGTATTCTGATTTTGCTTCAGATATTATGTCTAAGGACGCTATGACATTCACTAAGACACAAGAGTTTATCGCTATACAAATTGAGTCTATAGGATTCTACGGAGATATCTGTGCAGCAGGAGAAGGATTGTCTACAGATAAGTTTCAACAATTAATGTTAGAAAAGATTTTAATAGGATAATAATGGAAAGTAATAAAAAGAATAAGTTAGCTGGGAAGCACCCTTCTTATGATAGTTTGAATATGTCAGAAGCTAGGCGTAAGAAGAAAATAGTTTACGACACAGCATATCAAGCTACACCAGAAAGGAAAAAGTACAGAGCAGCATTAAATACTGCAAATAAGAAAGCTGGAACTTACGGAAATGGAGATGGTAAAGACATGAGTCATAAGAAGAATGGTACAATGGTATTAGAAGCTAAAGGAACTAATCGTGGTAGAAATGGAGCTAATGGTAAAAGTTCGCTTAAGTAATATGAATGAATTATATAAAAAATGTAGTCATTGCAAAATGGATATGTTATTAGATATGTTTCATAATAGTCGTAATAGTAAATATGGTAAACATCATACATGTAAGACTTGTAGAAAAAATCAACCATCTAGAAAGGAGTATTTAAAAAAATGGGCATCAGAAAATAAACAATTAAAATCAGACTTAGATAAGCAATACCGTTTAAAAAATATAGATAAAATAAAAGAGTATAAAAAATCTGACAAATATAAAATAATAAAAGCTAAATCTGATAAAAAGTATTATCAAAAAGCTATTAAAGTTCCAGGGATTAAAATGGCAATGAGAATGAGAAGTATGATTTCTGAATATGCAAAACATAAAAAAGATAAAACATTTAAAATGCTTGGTTATAATTCTATTGATTTAGTAAATCATTTAGAAAGTAAATTTACAAATGGTATGAGTTGGGATAATTACGGTAGAGGCGGTTGGCATATAGACCATATAAAGCCATTGGTTTGTTTTGATACAAATAATCCAAATTGGTTAGAAACAGCTTTTTCTTTAGAAAACTTACAACCATTATTTGAAAGTGAAAACTGCTCAAAAGGAAGTATGTATGAGGGTAAAAGACATTATATAAATAATCAGAGTGGTAAATCAACTAAGAAATAATAATTATCTTTGTAATATTAAACATTAAAACGATATGAGAATTAAAATTGGGTTAGGTAATAGTGTAACTGTAGTATTTGATCCTACAACAAAAACATTAGCATTTACAGGAGCTTATAATTTCGATTTATACGAAACAGGTATATCAGTATGGAATACTACTAGGTCTGCATTTATGATTGTTGGGCAATTACCTCCAGCAGGTGACCCACTAGTATATCCTCCTATTAAAACAATTACTTATGTAGGTGGTTTACCTGTACAAACTTTAACATTAAGTTCTATACCAGCAAGTGCTGCTAGTGGAGATGTATTAGTTATTACTTGTGAGTGCCCAGATGATGTTGCTATTTACAATGCTACTGTAGCCACTATCTAATGGCTAAGTTAATAGGTAAAAGTTGGAAGACTACGTTAATAGGATGGGCTATGGTTATAGGAGCTATTACATCAGTTCTAATGGGCAAGACTAATTGGATTGATGCAATAGTAGTAATTACAGCAGGAGTTGGATTTATAGCTTCTAAAGACCTAGATAAATAACATTACATAATAAAATAAGAATAAACTCCCTTCATCTGTTAGTTCAGATTGGAGGGTTTTTTTATGTAATAAAATCTACAATCAATATTCCTTATCTTTGTTAAAAATATAATCATTATGGCAACCTTTACAGCATCTTTATCAGTATCTCAGAGTGCAGATTGTAAGACACAAACTTATACTGATACATCTAACTATGTTACTAACGATCAATCATATACTACAGCATCATTTGTAACTAGAGTATTTAAATTCTATAATTCAGTTGATGTATTAGTAGATACTAAAACTATGGTAGGTGGTGCGTTAACTGTTACTCAAACATTAACAAGTGACCAATGGACTAGTGCTAAGTTAGAGCTTACATTAACAGGAGCTAGTACACCATCTTTCACTAAAACAAATAGTGTATTATCAACTTGTTTCCTAAAGCTATGTTTCTCTGAATTAGTTGCTGAAACTGATTGTGGATGTAATGATAACTGTAACTGTAATTCAACAGATAGCGATAAGATTAAGATATTAGAAAACATTAAAGCAGCAGAGATATTTGCTACATATTCAAATGCAGTATTAGCTCAAAAGCAATTAGATGCAGGTACAGTAATATGTGAAGCTAACCAAAATGCCTAGTGTAATCCAATTAGAAACTAGTATTGTAAATGCTGAAAAGTATTTCTCTAATTTAATGGATAAGGTAGTTGATAATGAAATGCAATTACAACCAGTTATATCTTCTATTGATAGCAGAGCTAATGAATTATACATTACAATAGAAGCAATAAGATTTCTATTTGATATGGAAATATACACAGAAGATGAAACGTTTTTGTCTTTATATAAAAAAATGTTATACCAAATAGGAGTTTACTCAGGTGACCCTACATTAGATAATACGCTTATACAACCAATAACATAAACATGGCTATAGATATACCAGCAAAATTACAGCAATCTAAATTATATTTTGCTAATCTAATGGATAAGTATGTTGACACTTATGTATTTGGTATTAGTGTGAGTGATTGTGCATCAGATAAAACAGAATACGCATATACGTTAATAGAAGCTCTTGAGTATCAAATGCAAAAGGGTTTAGGAATAGATAATGCAACTACGCTCGCCATATATGAGAAATTAGATTGCATTACTCCTATATACAATACACCTGTAACGATAGATGAATCATTACTTACTCCTATATCTAATAACCCTATAAGTGGATTAGTGGTTTATTTTAGTGAAATACTAGGTAGTCCATACGATAACTTTAATTTAACTACAGCTTTAAACGCTAAATTCAATAATCCTACAGGAACTACATCTCAGTATATAAGGGGTAATGGCTCATTAGCTACATTCCCTACTTTAACAAGTTCATTTTTAGAACTAACAGATACACCAGATACATACACAGGACAAGCAGGTAAAGCAACTGTAGTAAACGCATTAGAAACAGCATTAGTATTTGTAGATTTCCCATCATCAGAAACTACTACTCCAATAACAGCAGACTTAACAGTTGGTGGTATAGATGCAGGTGAGGTTGTACCAGCAGGGACTAACATACAGGAATTAGCTGAGTTACTATTAACTACTACTTTTTATCCTACGTTTGTAAATCCTACATTTAGTTTAGGGAATGATGCAGGATTAAGAGAAACAGGATCAACTGTATCTTCATTTACATTAACCTTTAATTATAATAGAGGACAAATAGTAGGTGCATTAAGTGGTGGTATATGGAATCCTTCATTATTTCAAAACTATAGAGCAGGTGCTTCGTCAAGCTATACAATAAACGGAGCTACTCAAACTGGTAATACATATTCAATTAGTGGTTATACCGTATTAAATGGCAGTAATGCATTCTCAGGTACTGTAACATATTTAATAGGACCACAACCATTAGATAGTAAGAATGCTAATTACTTATCTCCATATCCAGCAGGAACATCAGCTAGTCAATCAAGTTCATTTACTGGTATATATCCTTACTTCTACTATAAGTCAAGCTCACCTATTACATCTTCAGGTATGGTTGCTGCAATACAAGATGGATTAGCTACTAAAGTTGTAGCAAGTTCTGCTGGGACTTTAGCTATACCATATAATTTATCTGCTCAATATCTAGCAGTTGCTTATCCATCATCTAGTACAACTAAGACAGTTTATTTTGTAACTACATTAGATAGTGGAGCAATAACTTTAGTATTTAATCCAGTAGCAATAGAAAGTGTAAATAGTGCAACTGGATTATGGACTGGCATAGATTATAAAATTCATACTAGTCAAGAAGCAATTACAAATAGTAATACTACAATAGAATTAAGAAATTCATAATATGGCATTATCAGGAATACAATTATCAGCAGGAGTATTAGTTGGAGTTAATAAGTCGATAGATGCTAAATATGGACCTTACCCAGATGTTGCTACTGCAAAAAGCGATATTGGTGTAACACTTCGTTATTTAGGCTTAACCGTTGGTATTATAACTGGTGGGGTAGTAGAGGAATATTGGTGGGAAAGCGGAACTGCTAATGATGATTTAGTAGTAAAAGGAGGAGGAGGTGGTGGTACATGGGGAAGTATAACAGGTACACTTTCAGCTCAAACAGATTTACAGAGTGCATTAGACGCTAAATTTGATGACCCTACAGGAACTACATCACAATATATTAGGGGTGATGGTTCATTGTCTACTTTACCTGTAGTTCTTGATACTATATTAACAGGATTTATACCAACACAAGGAGTAGTAACTGATACTGATACTTTATTATTAGGATTAGAAAAGATTGCAGCTAATGCACTTGACGTGTCGTCTACTGGAGTTTATGTATTTGGAGGTATAACATTGGCTTCTACCACAACGTTTAACGTAGGTATAGCTGAAGGCTTTATAGTAGATAATACGACTAACTTGTCTAACCCTTCCGTAATTAAAGTTACTTATGCAGGAGCAACAGGATTAACAGACCCTAATTTAACAACAAGTACAGAAACCTATATACTTTTAAATTCTTCAGGTGTATTAGTATTACAACCAACGCCACCTACTCCTCAACAAAGAAGGCAAAATATATTCTTAGGGAAGCTAGGGCATGCAGATAGATTAACATTAATAAATGCATTTAGTCAACCAGATTTAATACAATCACCATTATCTCAATTAAGGGATGTATGGACTCCTATTAACTTAATAAACGGAGGTGTTTATCCTTCACCTAATGGTGCTAATTTAAGTTTTAATACTTCAGCAGGTACAATATATGGATTAGGGATTAACTTCTCTGTAAATAGACAGTCACCTTCTACCTTTAATGTACCAGCTCAAATCCCTACTACATTTAGATATAGAACACAAACAGGAGGAGCAGGTGGTAATGTAACAGTAATAGACCCTACTAATTACGATTTAGCAGGTACAATTACATCTATATCCGGAACTGGTGGTAGAGCTACAAACCAAAGAATTTATTGTGTACAGAATGGTGTAATAAGAGTTCAATACGGTCAGACAATTTATAATAGTTTAACAGATGCTATCCAAGGAATACAAACAGAGGTATTTGTAACATTCCCTAACTTTACGGATAATGCTGTTTTAATTGGTATATTATCACTTACTAAAAATGCTACAGACTTAACAGACACAGGTAAAGCAAGAATATTGTTAGTATCTAAGTTTGGTGAAACTATAGGTTCAGCAGGGGGTGTTTCAACATCTACACTACAACAGGCATACAATAACTCTATAATACCTAATATACTAACTAATGCTACGTTAGGTGGTATGAGTATAAAAAGGGGTTCATCTGCTGATACTGATAATATATTATACGGTCAGAATGGAGCAGGCACTACTACAATGTCTATTACCGGTAATGGTGATTTAACAGCTAATAGTTTTATAAAAACAGGTGGTTTATCTACTGATTTCTTAAAAGCAAATGGCACAGTAGATTCAACTACTTATCAACCAACTATAACAGGTGCAGCTACAACTATTACAACATCTAATTTAACTGCATCAAGAGTATTAGTATCTGATGCAAGTGGTAAGGTAGCCGCTAATACAGTAACAACAACAACTTTAGGTTATTTAGATGCAACAAGCTCTATACAAACACAATTAAACGGGAAACAAGCTACATTAACTAACCCAGTTACAGGTACAGGTACAACAAATAGTCTTCCTAAATTTACAGGCGCAAGTACTTTAGGAGATAGTAGTGTTATACAATTAACAAATAATGATTTAACTATAAATGGATTAAATATTGGTAGAGGTAATTCAAGTATTATAACTAATAATATTTATGGATTAAATGCTGGCAACGCTATCACGACAGGTTCAAATAACGTTTTTTTTGGAGATATTTCTGGTCAAAACAATACAACAGGGGATGCTAATACTTTTATAGGATCAAGATCTGGTAATGCTAATATTAGTGGTAATTTTAATTCTTTTTTAGGTTCAAGTACTGGTAGAAACATTACGACAGGTTTAAATAACGTTTTTTTAGGAGATAGTTCTGGTAGATTTTTAAGTAATGGTAGTACTATTTTAACAACCGCTAATAATTCAATATTTTTAGGAGCAAACACTAAATCATTTGCTGATAATCAAACTAATCAAATAATAATTGGAAATGAAACAATAGGGTTAGGTACAAACACTACTATTATAGGGACTTCATCTACAACACACGCTGCTATTTATGGAAATTTACTTTTAGGAACAACAACAAATTCAGGATTTAAATTAGATGTAACAGGTACAGGAAGATTTACAAGCACATTACAAGCAACTAATATAGGTATAGGAACAGCAGCTAACTTATCGTCTTATCTTAACGTAATAGCAAATACTACAAGTGTTGCTCAACTTTACTTACCACCAAGTGCAGTAGACTACACAGGTACAGTAGCTGGTATGCTTTGGAACAATACAAATGAGTGGAAGTTCTATGATAGTACATTAAGCACAGTAAATAGATTCTTAAAGTTAAACGGAAACACAGCCTTAGTAAATAGTAACCCATTAAACGTAGTAACAAGTACAGGTGTAGGTGGTAATTTAGGTACATTAAAAGCTGAAGTAGCATTTAGTAGATACCCAACAGCAGTAACTTATACTATTTTATTAACTGATGTAGGATTTGGATGGGTTGTAGCAGTTACAGATACTAGTGCAGCAAGAACTATAAACTTACCTGTAGCTAATACAGTTCCAGCAGGATGGCAAACTACTATTAAAGATGAAAGTGGAGGAGCATTACTTAATTCTATAACTGTATCAAGGTCAAGTACAGATACAATAGAAGGAGCAACAAGTAGAACTATAAATACTAATTACGGTGTTTTAAAACTGTATAGTGATGGTGTTTCTAAATGGTTTTTAATATAAGATATGTTACATAATTTAGATTCAGATAGTTCAAAGATAATAGAAGCGGTTAGAAGCACAGGTGTAGTTGTAACCGAAGCTATGCGATTATATGTAGATTATATTGTATCTAATATGAAAGCTATTGGTACATGGAATTTATGTAATGCTGTGTATGGATTTGTAGGAGGAACTGCTGCAAGTCATAAGTTCAATTGGAAAGATTTGAGAGATGATGATACTGCTTTTAGGTTGGTTTTTTTTAATACACCTACTCATAATAGTAACGGTGTGTTATGGAATGGTACAAATCAATATGCTAATACATTTTTAAACGCATCAACAGCGTTATCAGTAAGTAGTAATCATTTAAGTTATTATACACCAACAAATGATTTAACAGGGGTACAAATACCAATCGGGTCTTTATCTTCTTCTGTATTTTTTCAATTAAATTTAACATCTGCTAATTTTATAAGTGGATTAATTTCTTCAGCAGTTTCTTATACTCCGTTAAAAACTAACGGATATACATTAGGCAGTAAAATTGCTGCAAATAATCAATTCGTTTATTTTAATGGTTCGAAAATAAATAGTTCATTAGTTAGTTCGGCTCAATTACCGACTTCATTTATTTATCTTGGAGCAAGGGATAGAATTGATGCGCCTTTTGTAGATTTTTTCTCTAAACATACAGCCTCTTTTTCATCAATAGGGTCAGGATTAACAGACACCCAAGCTCTCCAACAATCACAAATAGTAACTAACGCACAACTAATACTTAACAGAGCATAAAATGATATTAATAATAGACCCAGATGCTTCAAAAGTAATAGACGCTGTAAGAAGCACAGGCGTAGTCATAACAAGACCAATGATGGAGTATGCTCATTACATAATCTCTAATATGAAAGCTATTGGGACTTGGCAGCTATCTAATGCTGTTTATGGTTTTGTTGGAGGTACGGCTGATTCTCATGCTATTAATTGGAAAACAATAGGTACTTATACACTTACATATAGCGGAACTATTACACACTCTGCAAATGGTATGCAAGGTGATGGAACTAATGGGTATGCAAATACAAATTACTCAGATCCTTTATTAAAAAGAAGTTTAGGCTATTATGTTAATACATTAGGTAATACATCGGTTACAGAGCTGGATATGGGAACTTTAGGAGTTACTGGAGAAGGATTTTTTCTTTCAAATAGAGTTTTATCTAATTTTATTTATGGCTCAATAGGTAATTCAAATGTATTAGTTAGTAGAACAATACCAAAAGGATTTTACAATAGTTCTGTAGAATCAGGGAATCAATTTATATCAGTTAACGGAGTTGTGATTGGAAGAACTACATATTTAGCAAATCCTGTTGATACAAGAGCTGTAACAATAGGGGCAAGAAATGAAGGAACAGTAATTGCTTATTTCTCAAATAAAAGATTTTGTTTTTCTTACATATCAAGTTCATTTTTTACAGAATCTCAATCATTACAACAAAGTCAAATAGTAACTAACGCACAAGCAATTTTAAATAGAGCGTAAAGGATTTTAAATCCGTAAAGAACGAAGTGAAATGAAGTATATATTAGATGTAGACGCAAGCAAAGTAATAGAAGCAGTAAGAAGTACAGGCGTTACTATTACACCTGCTATGATGCACTATGCACATTACTTGATTAGTAACATGAAGAATATTGGTACATGGCAGTTGAGTAGTGCAGTTTATGGATTCGTAGGAGGAACGGCTGATAGTCATAAGTGGAATTGGAAAGACTTAAGAGATTTAGACGCTGCTTTTAGGTTGACATATGGAGGCACTGTTACGCATTCTGCAAATGGTATGCAGGGTAACGGAACAACAGGCTATGCTAATACGAATTTAAACCCATCTTTGGTTGTTTCATTAAATAATCAAGGTTATGATTTTTACATAAAAGACAATATACAAGGAATTGTAAATAGTCCATTTGGAGCAGATGATACAACAGGAGGGATAATTAGACCAATAATTAACACAAATACCACTACTGCTTTAGCTATTAGAATTTCATCAAATGTGCCGAGTTTATCTGTTTTAACTAATGATAAAACAGGTTTTTATAGTTTTCAAAGAACATCATCAACTAATGTTGAATTATATTTTAAAAATATAAAATCAAGTAATTCAGCTGTGTCTACCGCATTGGTAAATCAAAATATTTTTATAGGGGCTTATAATGCAAATGGAAATCCTTTAAATTTCTCCACATCAACAATTAAATTTTCTACTATTAGACAATCTATAACAGAATCTCAATCTCTCCAGCAATCACAAATAGTAACTAACGCACAAGCAATTTTAAATAGATTATAATGATAAACATAGAAAACGTAACAATAGGTTTCAATCAAATAGCTAACGGTGTAGAACTAATACAAGGTGGCTATATTTTAGGAAGTAATGAAGGTTGTAAAGTTAAAGTAAACTTCTTTGAAGATACTAACCTTAAATTACAGGTAGTAGTAAATATACCATCTGAATTAGTAGATGTATGGACTAATGACCAGCCTATGATAGATTATACTTTAGCAGAGTTAGGTTTAGTGGTTAAGGAAGTAGACCTTAGTGCAATTGTCTAAAAATTAATAATTATTTCTTATATTTGCCATAGTTATTAACTAATTTAATCATTATGACACAAGAAGAAGCAATTAAGATTTTAATTCAAGTAGCATTAGTAGCTCAATCAAAAGGGCTATTATCATTAGAAGACGCAGTAGTAGTAAAACAAGCAATTGATTTATTAAAACCAGCGTCTACACCTGTTACTAATGAAATTCCAGTAGAAGATGCTGAAGAAGTAATTTAATTTACTAAATTTATTTTATATTCAAATGTATGCCGACTAAATCAGTTGGCATATTTTGTTTATTTTTGTATTATAATAATTAACTAATCGATTACAATAATAATAACATGATTACAACATGAATCCTATTTATCTAGCAATTATTGGTTTTACAACTAATGGTTTTACAGCTTTTATCACCCATTCTTTTTCAAGAAAGAAAGTATCAGCAGAAGAAGGAAAATTAGTTTCAGAAACATATACTACATTAGTGAAAGACTTACAGATACAGATTGAGATAATGAAGGCGAGTATTGATGAGCTAAGAAAAGAAAATTCTGACATGGCTGTAAAAATAACAAGTATGTCGATTAAGATTCAGAAGTTAGAAATTGAAAATAAACATCTTAAAAAAGAGAAGTAATAATTTGTTTATATAAAAAAATACTCTATATTAGCTGTCGATAAATAAAAACACAAGACAGTTAATATGCTTAGAGAATACATAAAATGGGTTGGTGGTGCTTTATTACTAACCTTCATCATCATACAGTACTCAACTTGTAATAGTTACAAGCAAGATTTACAAGATAACAAATCACTTATAAAGGCATCTCAAGATACAATTACTTATTACAAGGATAAGAACGGTGAGAATAGTGCTAAGATAGCATTGTTAGAAGGGGATAAAGATAACCTATTACTTATCATAGGTAAGTCAAATAATAGAATAACAAAATTAATCAAAGCGGGAGCTTCATCTGGCACAGTCTACAGTCAAATAACCAAGTTTGACACAATAACATCAGTTAGAGTAGACACAATAAACAACAGACCTTCATTTAATGATACAACAACTAATCAATGGTTGACTTTAAAGTTATCCCTTAAGAATGATAGTTTGTATAAATCTATAGAACTTACAGACTCAGTTAGTGTATCATTCCAATATATCTCTCAGAAAGGATTCTTAGTACCCAACAAGCGAGTTGTAATCATTTCTAACAGTAACCCTTACGTTAAGATAACAGGGCTACAATCGTTTAATATACCCACTAAAAAGAATAGTAAGTTAAAGTTTTGGTTAGGTACAGGATTGGGCTTAGGTTTAGGATATTTAATATTCAAATAATATGGCAATCATTAAAAAGAAAAAAGTATATAAGAA
>Ga0196901_1000976_pt1 | contig 14673 bp, 8 predicted proteins | sample CB_VirMetaG_FD_169099 | JGI IMG/M metagenome (GOLD analysis project Ga0196901, IMG submission 169099) | Freshwater to marine saline gradient viral communities from Chesapeake Bay - CB_1504_1 Viral MetaG (v3) (version 3) | ecosystem: Environmental > Aquatic > Marine > Coastal | place: USA... | reverse complement strand
GGGTACGTGAATCGCCGGAGATGAAAATCGAGGAAGGGGGGACCCAAAATCTATCTCACTGCGATTTTCAAATATGGCTATCCATAACGACAAGAGAGGTATTAATCTTCTTAGAAACTGACACTTATCTCTCTATATATAGGGTGCATGTCACTGTCACTTTCACTTTCCGGTTTTCACGTTCAGGTATGCTGTTTGGAAACTGACATTTGCCCGCCAAAGTGACATCAAAGTGACACCTTTTGTCCCGGTTTTGAACTCAAACTGACACTGACACATACTGACATGTCACTTTCGATGTCAGTTTCAGGTATAATGTACTTATGCTAGAAGATGCGTTTAACTACTACAGGCGTACCGGCGACACCATCAAGATCGTCGAAACGCTAGTCCGTATACAGGATAAGAGCGGAAACCTCATCCCTTTGAAGATGAAACCCGCACAAGCTAAGTACTGGGGAGATCGCTCCAGTGCTGACATCATCCTCAAGGGTAGCCAGATGGGTTTCACTACTCTTATCCAGGCGGAGTTCTTTATCGACGCTATGATTAACCCTGGGACAGAGGTGTTAATCGTTGCACAGCGTGACGACTCAGCAAAGCGTCTATTCGAGATTACTTCCCGTATGTACCATGCTATACCAGACTCACTGCGTATGCCAGCAACCTCTGACACTACGCACATGCTTAAGCTGGACTTTGGCGAGGGTCGTACATCCACAATCGAAGTAGGTACGGCTGGCTCTAAGTCCTTTGGTCGTGGTCGTCCGGTACATCGTGCGCTCTTCACCGAGGTTGCTTTCTACGAAGGTAACGAGCAAAATACTATGGCGGGTATCATCGCTCGTGTGGTGAAGGATGGACGCTACGTAGAGGAGAGCACTGCTAACGGTCAGAGTGGTAAGTTCTACGAGGACTATCTTAACGCCACCTCTGGCGAAAGTACACTCAAGCCTCACTTCTTCCCGTGGTGGATGGATCCTGAGTACTCTATTCGTGTAGATGTGCCGCTAGGTCCTCTCTCTGCGGAGGAGATGTACCTGAGGGATAATCACAATCTCAACCTGTCGCAGATTGCCTGGCGAAGGATGATGCGTGGTCGCTTCGAGTCGGATGAGTTCTTCCAACAGGAGTTTCCAGAATCACCTGAGCAAGCCTTCATGAGCGTTGGAGATACAGTCTTTACCAACTCTCAGATAGATGGCGTGCGCCTCATGACTAAGGATCCTATTCGCGTAGGACTTAATGACACCCTCTACTATTGGAAAGGTAAGGAACCCGGCCTTAGCTACATCATCAGCGTAGACCAGGCATCGGGAGAACGCCCCGACAAAGATCGTAATAACCCTACTGACTATCAGGTAGCCACAGTATGGGATGCCGTCACTCTCGAGCAGTGTGCAACTCTACGTGGGCGCATCGAACAGCGTACTTTCGCCGATTACTTAAAAAGGCTTTATGTATACTATAATGAGCCGGTGTTAGTAGTGGAACGCAACCACGCCCAGTATGGATTCATTGACATGCTTCGAGAACGAGGCATCCTCAGAATCTACGTACACAGAGACGGTAAAGCGGGATTCCCTACTAACACCGCAACTAAACCCCTCCTCATAAGTAACTTCAAAGAGATACTAGATGTAGAGGGCGGTTGCTACATAAGAAGTAAGAATCTCCTCTCCGAGATACAAACATACCGCTGGCAGAAGAGAAGTGTTCGCTCCTCTGCCGGTGCTGCTCCTGGAGCACATGACGACGAGCTTATGACTGCTATGTTCGCTTGTATGCCCGAGGTAAGGACGCAAGCACGCAACGTGTATAATTCACTTACAACTACACAACCTCGCAGGATTGTTAATTTCTGATGACTATTACAAAGGATATTGCGGACCTGAAGCGTTCGCATGAAGGGCGTTCCCGCAAGCGACAACAGTACAAAGCACTTCGCCGAGGGTACGACCCACGCCTACTCGAAGATGTAAACGTCATGACTGAGAAAGGGTTGATGGATCTCCGTCTCAAGACTAATGATCCCATCACCTACTTCAATCTCGCAACCTATATGCTGTCGAGCCAAGAGATTGACTTCCGCATCATGACGCTGGCTAATCAGTCCGATATGGAGAAAGTTAACGCCGGTAAGACTGAGCGCGCACTCGCCTCCATAGTTCGACAGAACGACATACGTCTAATGCGTAAGGGGATGCCACGGCTTCGTCGCTCCCTCGCAGAGACGGCATGTGAGATGGGTGTCTCCGCAGTTAGTGTCGCATCATATAAGCGAGGTAACGATGTCCACTTCGTCATTGAGCCTGTCGATCCTGAGCAAATTTATGAAAGAATGGATGACTTCGGTCTTGCAGAAGTTCTTCACACTACTCGTATCCCTTTCAAAGCCGTCAAAGAAATTGCACGATGGTACGAATGGGACTTGTCCAAAATGCCGAAAATCGACGACTACGCAAGTGTAGTTGTTGAGAATTACTATAAGCGCACTTTCAACGACTCCGGTGAGTCTGACATCTACAACGCAGTACGAGTGCGTGAACTCTTCGTCAAAGGGACTGATGAGCAAGCAGTACTTGAGCCAACTCTGAGTGATATCCCATACTTCATTCGTTACCACAACGGCGAGACTTTTCCAGGACAAGCCTTCATTAGCGACCGCAGTACACACCGTGTAGCCCAGTCCATCTTCGAGACTAACCTCCGCACATACCTGGATACCTCTGACTTCCTAAAGGAGTTGGACATCCACATGAAGGAGGTGAATCGTGCGCCTATCGACGAGTTTACTGCTGGTGGTAGACCTGTAGCCGATCCCGAAAGTATTGATCACCGCAGCGGAAGAAGTATTCAGTCCTACGACTCTACTATCGGAGATCAAGGTCGTCGTGCTCTAAACATAAATCAAATCTCTCCGTCTATACAGTTCTTGGCCTCTGATTTGAGTGGACAGGCACAGCGTGGCTCCGTCCCTCACTTGCTGCACGGGAATATCCAGTTCCAGCTCTCTGGCTTTGCTATCTCGCAAATCAAGAAGGGTGCACTCGCTGCTCTTGGCGAAGTTGCCATCGGGCTTGAAGCACAGTGGGCTGACATAGCTAACTGGATTCTTGGTGAACTACAAAGTAACCGAGTCAAAAGTATGCAAGTCCCAGGCTACGTTGCAACAACAGAAAGGCGAGAAGAATTCTTTGAGGAGTTCTCCTCTACAGACATTCCCGAAGCCCATCACGTATTCGCTCGCATCGACTTGGATATGCCGTCCGACTTGACGGAGCGTGTCAACCTTGCACAGATGTTAGACCGTAGTGGTCGTCCCCTACTTGATCGTAACACCCTCTACGAGGAATTGCTTAGTGATATTGTCAAAGACCCAGAGCTTGTCAAACAAGCAGTTGAAGAACAGGAACTCTCAGGTATCGAGGCGGTCCAACTCCTTACAGCCGCCGCAGCAGCGTCACGTAAGGCATCGGCGGAATCAAACCCTGAGCGAAGCAAGGCTTACGCTGAACTGGCAAGATCGCTATCCCAAGCAGCGCAAAGCCGCATTGGAACAAATAGAGAAGGTACTCCGCAGCAGATGACACCAGAGGCATTGCCTACACCTATGAGAGGTGCTCCAGTTGCCTAAACTAGGTAATGAGCCTTATGCAACACAGGATGTTACTACTACTCCTGATGGGCAGGTAATTCCCAAGAAACTTAATTACTACTTTACTTATAGGAAGTTTAATCTCGACACACGAGGATTGGGTGGTACAGTTGCTCTTAGAGAGAAACTTGCGCCAGCCTTGCAATCTCCCGATTTATTTAACAACCTCTTAAATGCTAGGTCGGAAGCGGAATTTAGAGAGATTGCTTCGGCAGCAGGACTTCTCTACCTCAGTACGGATCCTTCTGACGAGAACACCCTCTCTACCCTTGATGCGATAGTTAACAAACTCCAAGAGCGGGATGATCCTGCTTGGGAGTATGCACAGCTATATCGCCCTACCGAGGAGCTTTTTAACTTCCTGGGTGAGATGCTTGAGGGAGTGTTCTTCACAACTATTGACGATGCGGTTGACTTATTAGTTAAAAATAGGTTTCGCAAGCAGGGTGAGCAGGTAGAAAACTTCCTCAGAGAGACTGACTTAGGAGTAGATCTGCCGGTTTTTGAGCGTGATGAGTTGCTTCGGGAAATCCGAGAAGCCTACCCCGAACTACGTGGCTATTCAGCCCTCCAGCTCGAAAAGTTGTTTGGTCCCGATAGTGAACAAAACTACTTTGGTCAACTCGCTTCGGTAAATGCGGCTATTGAGAAGTTCAACAACGCTGATCCCGAAAGTGATGAGTGGAAAGAGGCTCAAGACTTTCTTGTAAATCAGATTGATATACAGGGCGAGAAGGACTTAGTCTCAACCTGGATAAAAGGAAAAATTCCTCAAGGAGTTAACAACTACGAAAGTTACATAGACCCTACTGTAGTACAGGCTCCTGAAGAAGATTTTGATCTTCTTGAGGAAATAAACAAAATTATCAACCTTCAAGATGGGATAAAATACAAAGAAGATATTGAACAAATTTTTAAGGACAACTCCTCAACGGTTGAATCCGAGTTTACAGCCTATCACAAACTTAATCCCGATATTGACCTTTATGAGGCTATAGAGAATTGGTTTGCCGATACGGGAGTTAGCAAGTACATTGAACCTAACTTACCTCTGTTGCAAGGAGGTTTCGATCCTGTAATTCGTAGTAACCCCCTGTTCCAAGAGTACTTGAACAGAGTTCCTCAAATCAACAGAGCCGATTATGAAAAATTTGTCTATGACCGTATCTTCACCTACATGGCGGAGAACGGCATCACAGACAAGAACCAGGCAATTCGAGAGATGTACGACCTCACTGGCGCACTTTCTCTACGAAGAGCCAGCTCTGACTGGGTTAGCAACTACATAGAGAATACTGAAGTACTTGCCAAGATTCCCAATCTTTGGCAGATGTTCTCGATTGCCGGTGCGAACCTCGATCTTGAAACCGTAACTATCGAAGAAGTGATGGAAGAAGTTAACACTGCTTCTGTCTCTAGGGGTTACGGCCCTATCGTAGTTGCCGACACCGTAGACTACAAACAAGTCGTACTGGAGATGATGCCCGACGGGTTTAACGATTTAGACAGTTTCACAAAGTCACAAATCCTTAGCGACGCAGTAAATTATCTTAACGTCCAGTCCAACTTCTACACCGAGGAAGAAATGTTAAGAAACCTCCCTAGTCTTACACAGGAGGTCTTAGCTAACGTCGTCCGAACTATTAAAAACCTTTACGGTTCAATAGAAGGAGGAAAAGACTTTATTGACGACTTCATCAATCAACGAGGAGGTGATCTCACATCTATCATTGCTGGTGTAGCCGACTTTGGAGTTCCTACCGAAATCTTTGACGAAGCTACCTGGCAAGCTGAGATTGAGGGGAGAGATATTATTCCAGCAAAGGATCCTATCCCCGCACTTGAAATAGCATCTCTCCCCTATTCTCTCAGTGTGATGATTCAAAGAGAGATGAACTCCTACGAACTGCAAGCTAAAGCAGAAGCTATTGATAAAGGACTGAACTTTGACGTAGCCGCCTTTAGAAACTCTGCTGCATATAAACAGCGTTACGACTCTATCCTTTCAAGTAGTGCTGACTTGTTCACCTCAAAGAGTCCCTACCTTAGAGCTGCTGTTGAGGCTGCGGGAGGGGCTATCAAATTCTTTGAGAACAACCCCAACTTCATCTCCTTTACCGCAGATCAGATTAACACAACTATCCAGCAAAGCTACCGCACTAATCCTATGGAGTTCTTCCCCGCAGGAACTGATGAATCAATCCTTCGTGCTGTAGGTATTGCGGAGCGACAGGCACAAGCTGATCAAGAAATTATTGATGAGAGGAACCGCAGCCAAGAAGAAGAATGGGTAACTGACTTAATTACAACCCCTGCTGTGGAGGCTTTCCGAGCAGAGGCTCGACGAGTACTTGGGATTAGCGGCGCACAGATAGTTGAGTCGGATTTGCTTGATAACTTAGTCTCTCAACTTGAGAAACGATTCCTGGATGAGATACCTGCTCGTGCTCCTATTGAGCAAGAGGTTGAAACTCGACTAATCCAGCAAGAGAACAAAGCGAAAGAGGATAGAGCTGCTGCGGAAGCTGAGTACGAACAGCGACAAGCTGAAATTAAATCACAGTATGACCAAGCCCTTATTGATTACGAAGCTAGGATCTCATCTTTCCGAGAGGCTAGAGAAACTCCCGTAGGTGAGGGTGAAGTTCCACAAGGTGATCTAACTGATCAGCAGATAGCAGACATTCTAGGCATTAAACCCCCTGAAGCACCTGAGCCGGAAGAATTTACCTACGAAGAGCCGAAACTTCAATCACGAGGCGAAATCACTGAACAAGTTACAGACTTCTACAACATTAGTCTCCGAAGTGACGTAGAAGCCCTAGTACCGCAAGACCCTCTATCAGAACTCTTTAGAGGACAACTACAAGGTCAGTCAATGAGCCAGTACCTTACTCGCCAGGCCCGTCTTGGTAGAATACAACGTACACAGTTTGACGCACCTTCGCTCACTAGACAGGTATTCCAGCCAATGAGGGCTATAAGTTAATGCCAGTTCCTACGTTTGACCGTGCCGTAGATAACATGATCAGTACTGATGTTTTCGGTGCTGGGCAACTCTCTACAGAGGCTCCTGTATTTCAGCAGCCTAAGAAGTCATTCGCTTCTCAGGCAATGGGCGTAGTCTCCAAACTACTCACTCCTCTTACTTGGACTGGCACGAATATCGGAGATCCTCTCGCTGGTATGGTAGTTGGTAACTTAGCCAAACTACAGAAGGATCGAAGTCGCTACTCCAAACTTGGTAGAATCTCCAGCGACTTTGAGAAGATGCAATCTATGCAAGACGGTTCCTTCTGGGATCGCTGGCAAAACTATGGTGAGTTTCAGAGAGATCGTGAAGGAGTCTTCGCTCTTGAGAAGATTATCACCAGTACAGTAGCTGACCCTCTAAGTTACGTAGGATTTGGAATCACTGGCAAATTGCCTGGAATTGCCGGTAAGGGACTCGGTTTGATGGAAGCGCAGTACATCAAGTACACCAACCTTCCCTTTCAGGCACTTGGTAGGGCTTACAAAAACCTACCCAAACTTGCACGTATTACCACTGAGTCTCGTTCGCAAACAGTACGTAGAGAAGCAGCAAGTTCAATAGCCAAGTTGCGAGACTATGCTGTTAAGGCTTCGGGTAAGAACTCTCCCACTAAAAGTGAAATAACACAAGCTATCTTTGATGTTATAGAGGGTAAAGGTACAGAAACAGCTCGCAGAGTAGTCTTACGTACTAAAGATAAATCTGTAGAAGAGTGGGAAAAACTTAGTGTTCGCTTTTCTGGAGTAGAAGGTCTTGCAGAAGGAACAACTCACACCCTTAACGAGGCGTTTCAAAACGCAGTAGTCGGTGGAACCGAGTCTCGTACATCTTTCCTTCAACTTATGTCTGATGCTCTTGGTGTTGATGCTTCCTCTGTAACTAAGATTCGAGGTAAGGATATCCCTGTCGAAGATCAGATGTGGGAGTGGCTTAATAGTGAAGTAGAACGAGTCAAAGGTCAAGTAAAAAACTTCTGGAAGAGTTCTAACACCTACTACGAGTTTGAGCAAACTATCGCTGCTCGAAACGGTTCTTACGCACTTACTCAGAAGAATATGAAATTCGACGAGTGGGTTACAAGACACGGAGCCTTTGGTAGTTTCGTCAGAACTATGGATAAAGCTCAGACTAAGTACTGGCAGAAAGGAGTCAACAAGTACTTTGTTCGTCCTATGTCTAGGGCAATCCTCACTTTCCCCGCCTTCATAGGACAAGAGCTTGTCGAATCTATGGAACGTATTGCTCTCGGACGAGGTGTACGTACCCAGGGGCTTAAGCTCAAGATGTTTGAGAACCCTGATCGAATCCTCTCTTTACTTGCTCCTGTAGATGAAAACGTAGCAACGATACTCAAACGTAACGATACTATCACTACTCGAGGTCTAGGTGAGTCAGGAACCTTCAAAGAAACCTTTGAGAGGTTTGGTATAGACATCTCTGACTTTAATCTAAACCTCTTCTCTAACCCTGATAACACTATTATCAGTCGTGTCGGTAAGTACATGAACCCGAACAACTGGCTCAAAATAGCTAACGCCAACTCTGCAAGAGCACAGGCTAACTACTTGGCTAGTCGTACTATGGCGCACGCTGCGGAGGCTGTAGACACTGTTGGATCAACCCAGACTAAAGTTCTCTTCTCCACTATAGATAACATAGACAAGTCCTTTACCTCTGCTACTGGACATACCGCATCCTCTAGCGCACTCGCTGAACTTAAAGATGAGTTCAGAATGGCAGTACTCAGTGGAGAACAAGGTCAAGTAGATCAAGTTGTTGACAGAATGATTCAAGGCAACCTAAGTCAGGATCGTGCCAAAGCTATTATTGATGAGATACGTCCGCAGTTTAGTGATGAATATCCTCGTGCTCTAGCCATCCTGGATGAGTGGGCTGAAAGAGGAGGAGACATAGAAGAACTCCTTCGTCTTTCCACTCCACAGGGTGGCCTATCTGACTTTGATGAAGTTATTCTTGATGGTATAGGTGACTCTGTTGCTGGCGTACAAGCCATGAACAGATTCTTTGACAAGTACTTAGAAGGTGTGGTTACAAAAACCTCAACTAAGGCGGACGCAGATGCCGTCTTTGCAGCAGGGTATCGGCAGGTTGATAACTTTGCTGATCAAATCTCTTCAATGGTGCAATCTTACACAGTTCTCGGGCGTTCAAAGAAACTTACTCGTGCAAGAAAGCAAGCATTGAATGAGAAGCTGAATAAAAAACTCGACGATAACATTAACGCGATGAAGATTGAGTTTGCTAAGTGGCGAAAGAAACTAGAAGGAGTAGAGACTCTTCACACACAGGGAACTATCAACCGAACCGAAGAACTCACTGAGTATGCTAACGCACTTTTTGAAACCTGGCAGAAAGATAGATCTGAAGTAGCCGCACTCTTTAGAAATCGTTCTACTTATGACAGTGATGCAGAGTTCTTTGATGAGCTTAATACTCTTCGTCAGGGTATATGGGATAAATACAACAAAACTAAGAATGAGATAAAGGGGAAATTCAGCTCTACTCCGTTTGAAACTACCAGGCGAGAGTTCTCAATCACTCCTATTAAGTTCAAAGATACTAACGGCTTCAAGAATGGTCGAATCACTAACGCCAATAATGCAATTAACTACGTAGCTAAGAACCTATTCCTCCTTCCAAGTAAGAACGATTTAGTACGCACTATCTTCGAAGGAGCGTTCCGAACTCCCGAAGAGTTCGCTGATTACGGCAAGCGTATTGCATCGACTTTTGGGCACGAGATAGAACGAGACGCTCTTATGGACATCTACAAGAGTGTATTCCGTAACTACCCTATGCCTAACACCAGTAGGTTTGCTCAGGAGCGGGATCGTCTCTACCAAACCATATCTAAGATTACTAACAGTAAGTCAGTTAACCGTAAGTTCACCCCTGACGCAGAAGCGCAACTTCGCAACATTGCCGAGCAAATCAAGAGTCAGATGGATCCCGATGAGTTGCGTAACATCCTTCTTGACGCTGGCAAGAAAGCCTCAGATGATCACAAATTGGCTTTCGTCAACTACAGGGATGAGAACATCTTTGACGACTTTATGAAGTCTGTCTTCCCGTTCTGGACGTACCAGAGTCGTCGTCTTCCCTACTTGGCACGTACCTCAGTCACTAACCCTGTAGTGTGGAACAACTTCGTTAAGCCTGATGCACGTTACTTTGCAGAGACGGATAATGGCTACGTCAGTCCTACATGGATGCCCAAAGGTTTGGACATAAACCCGTTCATGGGTACGATGTTCAACTCGCCACGCCGCTTCTACCAGGAAGTGTATGACAACGAAGGCGGAGTAGATAGTATCACCAGTAACTTGGAGAGGTTTGGTTTCTACCCAGGTTCTCACACCAACATGCTTCTCCACACCTTTAAGCAACCCACTATTGGTAGCTTACTTGGTGAGGAAGCACCTCCTCCAATGACTTTGGGACTATCTGCTATCGCCTCTTTGGGAATTCCAGGACTCTCAGATAGCGCAAATAAGATGCGGACCGCAGTCTTCCCCGACAAGTTCCGTAACTACCTTATTGCTAAGGTGGCGTGGGAATCAGGCATAAATCCCGCAGACATCGACTTCAAGACCTACACACCTACTAAGTCAGCTCTGGAGCGAGGTCGCCTCTCTCAGGAGGAACTGGACGCAGCAATCAGGCTCTCTGCGAGATATGAGCTTGCCTCAGAATCTCTAGGTATTCTGCGCTATCGTGGTGATGCAGAGCAACAGTACCGAGATAACAAAGACAAGATTTACCGTGAGTGGACTGGCCTCTCTCAGAAAGAGTTGATATCTGCTCGTCGGCAGGGTATACGTTTTCACGATCAGATAGCTATGCCTCCCGAAGTTAGGGATGCCCTCAACGCTCTTGATGGCGCAGACGAGTACTTTGCGACTATCGCCACTCTTAATGATGATGATAAGTCTGCAAAACTTTCTACTTACTACAACGCTGTAGAGGAGCAACGCCAGAGTTACTACGACGAGCAGTTGGCGGATGATGATCTTCTTCTGAACGGGATTATTGACCCCAAGACCTGGCGTAACAATAAGAAGAACCGTGCTCAGAATAAAGCAAACATCTCTTACGTACTTACCGGTAAGAGAGAAGTCATGGTCAACGGTGTGCCTATCGTACAAGTAGTTAATGCTGATGCTCCGTTTATGGATGTACCTATCTTCGAGTCAGAGAAGCAACAGGCCATCATCGAGGCGGGGCGACCAATCCCTCTTCGCTCAGAGATGGACGAACTCATCAGCACCTACTACTCCATCAAGCCCGAGGATAAGAACGGTGACGGTGTTGAAGAATGGAGCGACTACTACAGGAACCGTGATGCCTTTGTTGATAACATAGTTCCCCCGCAGATGAAGCAGGAGTTCTTTGACCGGATTGATAGGAACCTCTCGCCTACTGAGAAGATTCTACGCAACCTCAACCGAGGAGTGCTTGGCGAGTACTGGAGTATTGAAGAGAAGATGCAGGAACGCTACAAAACAACCTCCCTCATTACTGCTCTGGAAACGGCGCAACGCTTCAACGACAGGGAAGAGATAGACCGTATCAAGGCTTCCGCTCGTTACAAGGCATATAAGCGAGCAGTTGACTTTGAAAAAGATCGTATGCGCCTACGTAACAAAGAACTTGACTACGCTCTTGTAATCTTTGGATACGTCTCCTCGTTTAAGAATAGAGAGGCTGAACGCTTCTACAACAACCTTAGCGAAATAACTATCGAAGGTATTACTCGTAAGAAACCCAGTTTCGAGTGGTTTGATTTTTAATTTGCTATACTTTAACCACACTATTCAGTTGCCCCTGAGTTGACCGTTTGGAGATTCAGGAGATTGGAGAATTATGGCAGAAGAAGCTACGGATTACCAGTCGGAAATCAACGCTCTAAAAGAGCAGCTCTCACTGAGAGACAAGCAATTTGATGAGTTTCGATCAGCCTATGACAAGAAATTGTCAGAAGCAAACCGACAAGTAGAAATATCCAAAGCAGAGCCTTCTGAGCGTGAGAACGTACAGAAGCGGTTTGAAATAGAGGATCTTACTACCAAGCACTTGAAGGAACTCGAAGAAGCTACAAATTTCGGAGAGAAACGTGCACACGCAAAGTCTTTGGGAGTACCAGAAATCCTCATTACTCGGGCGAAGACTACAGGTGATCTCGATTGGGCAATGGCGATCCACGAGACTTACGGTAGCACTAAGTCTGAAACATCAAAAGTGGCGGGAGTTCCGCCATCACAAACAAGGGTAAGTGTACCCGATGAGACTAGCCTGACGAGTAGGGATAAAGTTTCCAGATGGGTGTCTGCGAATCTTCCCCCTATTCCTGGGGCTAGTGGGAGAAAATAATGGCAAGTTTGACTCTAACAGAGATGCAGCGTCTCTCTACTGAGTCGTTGACTGCCGGTGTTATCGACGAGATCATCAACAGGGATCCGATCACGCCTCGTATTCCGTTTAGGGACTTTCAGGGAACCCAGCTTACGTATGTTCGTGAGTCCACCGTTCCTACTGGTCAGTTCTACGACGTAGACGAGACGATTGTGGAAGGTACGCCAACCACGACTCAGGTCAACGTCTCTGTGAAATCTATTGGTCTTCACGCCGATACTCCTGGTTTCTACGACACGCTAGAGAACGTGAACTCCATTCGTGCGTACTACATTCGTGGTGCTGCGAAGGGTGTGATGGAAACAGTAGCAGACAAAGTAGTGTACGGAAACTCATCAAGCTCTTCTAAGGAGTTTAATGGTGTTCACGCACTTCTTCCTGCTGCACAGGTAGTTGAGGAAGGTACTGCTGGTGCTGGTACTGGCCTGAACATGGCTAACCTTGACGACGCAATTCACCGTGTTCGTAACGGAAACATTGATGTCATCACGATGACTCGTGCATTGCACCGACGTTTCTCAGGGTTTGTGAACTTCTCATCAACGAACACGCCGATCCAGACGGGTCGTAACGAGTTTGGTCAGTTCATCACTACCTACGGCAACTACCAGATCGCTTTCAACGACTTCCAGACACAGACGGAGGCAGTCTCCGGTACTAGCTACTCAGCTAAGACTGGTGGTAACACCTCTTCTCTGTTCCTGCTCCAGTTTGGTGATGAAAGCTCGGACAAACCTGGTATCTTCGGTATTCAGGGTCCTGGAGGTATGGAAGTCATGCCGAAGGGTTGGGTCGAGGACAAGGACAACTACCGAGACTTTATTCGGTGGAGGCTTGCTCTTGGTCTTGGCAGCACGAAGTCCGTAGCTGCTGTAACGGGTGTAACAGACGCAGCAATCGCTGCTTAAAGGAGTACTTAAAAGTGGCTGATGAAGTAATTAAGTACGCCGCAAACCGTTTCCACGTTACTTTGGGCGGGACTGTCGCAGCAACTGACCTTCTTAACTTCACTGCTGGTAGTGCTTGGGTACAAGCCGACGCTACTGGTAAGAAAGCCGAAGCAGTTGCTCTTCAGGCAGGGGTATCAGGAGACATCATTGAAGTCGCTACTGAAGTGACTCTCACTGATGCTGATGCGCCTTATACCGTAGGTGACTACTTTATTGGAGAAACAGCAGGTGCGGCTCAGGCTGCTGTCTCCGCTACGGGTGGTGATCTCAAACAGCAGGTTGGGTACGCTCCCACAACGAGCACGCTCTTCTTGTCTGTAGGATTCCCGAAGAATACGTCAGCGGGTACGATCGCAACCGTCTAAATGAGGGGAGGGGCAGAGATGTCCCTCCCCTTAGAGGTTATATAAATGATTATCGCTGGTAAAGAAGTAACCTACGGAAGCGTAGAAGCTATTACAGTCTCTACCTCTGCCATCGGGATCTCAAGTCTTCCTACTACTATTCCTATTGCTCTAGTCACCGTAGATGTCGAAGCGGCAAACATTCGCTATCGAGCAGATGGTAGTGATCCTACCGCATCAATCGGCACTCCCGCATACAACGGAGAGAGGCTTGTGTTTGACGAGTTGGCTGAGATCAACAAACTTAAACTCATCCGCAAAGGCTCAACCGACGCAACCTGCACTGTAACTTACTGGACTAATTCTCCAGGATATCGTTAGGAGTTAGTTAGTTGGATAAGAACTTAGAGCTGATCTCCCGTAGGCTAACTCCGCCTCTGCTGGGTGATGATCTGGCGGATGGGGATGTTATTAAGTATGACTCTGCGTCTGATTCGTGGACAGCAGCCGCTGGCGGGACAGGTACTCTAAGTTTTACTGCTAAGAACGCCTCTGGCGGTACGATGACTGTCGGGCAGACAGTCTACATCAGTGGGAATAGTGGAGAAGTACCAGAGGTAGATCTTGCTCGTGCGGACAGCGAATCAACCATGCCAGCCTCGGGCATCATCTCCGTCGGCGGGAATAACAACGCCTCAGTTACAGTAGTTTCTTATGGAGAGTTGTCTGGGATTGCACTTCCTAACCCTCCTTACATTGTTGGTGAGCCTGTATATGTAAGTTCGACTGTAGCTGGTGGAATACAATCAACTGTACCTGCAACGGAAGCTAACCTTATCCAGAACATAGGTATCGTTGTTCGAGAACACGCCAGTAACGGTAGGATAATGGTTGGTGGTGCTGGGCGTACTAACGCTGTTCCTAACTTGAATAGCGGGAATATCTTTGTAGGTAACGCCAGCAACCAGGCAGATGACGTATCTGTCAGTGGTGATGTTACTCTCAGCAATACGGGTGTTGTAACAGCCGCCGCCACACAAACTAACATCACTTCTATTCCCAACTTGGCTACCGTAGGGACGATTGGTACAGGTACTTGGCAAGGTACGGCAGTAGCTGATGCGTATGTAGCGAACGATCTCACGATTGATGGCGGAACTGTAGATAACTCTATTATTGGAGGTTCTACTCCCGCTGCCGGTACATTCACCGCAGTGAACGTAGCAGAGGATGGCAAGCTAGACTTCACAAACA
>Ga0196901_1000974_pt1 | contig 14689 bp, 29 predicted proteins | sample CB_VirMetaG_FD_169099 | JGI IMG/M metagenome (GOLD analysis project Ga0196901, IMG submission 169099) | Freshwater to marine saline gradient viral communities from Chesapeake Bay - CB_1504_1 Viral MetaG (v3) (version 3) | ecosystem: Environmental > Aquatic > Marine > Coastal | place: USA... | reverse complement strand
CAAACATTATGGCAAAGAAAACAGTAACACAGACAAAAGTAGAAGACTTAACATTTCATGGTAGAGTTGTTTCTATACAAAGCGAATTAAAAGCTCCTAAGAGCCAATATAATTCTTTTGGTAAGTATAGCTACAGAAACCAAGAAGACATCTTAGAAGCCGTTAAACCATTATTAAATAAGTATGGTTTATCGTTAACTATTACAGATGAGATTAAAGAAGTAGGTGGATTAGTATTTGTAGAAGCAAGAGTTATACTGCATGCACCTGATGGTAGTGTTGAAGCAAAAGCTCAGGCAGGTATTGATCCTAACAGAAAAGGGATGGATATAGCACAAAGTTTTGGTAGCAGTAGCAGTTATGCAAGGAAGTATGCTCTTAATGGTCTATTATTAATAGATGATACAAAGGATGCTGATAGCACTAACACACATGATAAGGGTCAAGCAACTACTTTAGTAAAGAAAGCTTGGTTAAATGAAGGAACTCCTGAGTTTGAAAAGGCACAGGCATATATCAAAGCAGGTAATAGTATTGCTGATATAAAGAAGAAGTATAGCATATCAAAAACAGTAGAAGCTAAATTATTAGCATAATTATTAATTTTAAATTTTATTACAATGGCAAGTTTACTAAGCGTTAGTATTGATGTAGCATCTCTTCCAAAAGAGAAGTTCACTAAAGGAAAAAATGGTAAAGTATATTACAATTTTACTATGGCTATCAATGATGATTCTAAATATGGAAACAATGTTTCTGTTTATGATTCGCAGACTCAGGAAGAAAGAGAAGCTAAGAAGCCTAAAGAGTATTTAGGTAATGGTAGAGTGTTTTGGACTGATGGAAATGTAGTTTTAGCAGAGAAAGATGATTCTGCACCTGCTACAAAAGCTACACCTGTAGCTGTAGATGATAGTGGTTTACCATTCTAATCTAAGCACCTACTAAGGGGGAGAGTAAAATCTCCCTCTTTTTTATTACAAGACAAATTAAGACAAAGACAAAAGACATGAATAATGAATATACGGAAAAAGATTTTAAGTTATTTGAAGAGATTGATAAAAATGGTAGAGTTAACCCCTTTGAAAAGGTAGATTATCCACCTGTAGCAATATCAATGGGAGAGACAATGATGGGTGGTAAATCATTCCCTATACCACTTGGAACGTATGGTAATTTCAGTTTTGTGTATGGACCGCCTAAAACTCGTAAGACCTTCCTAATCTCGATAATGAGTAGTGTTTATCTAAATGATAAGGTTTCTTTTGGTGGTGCTATGAGAGGACACAGAGAAGGTAAAGGATTGGTTCATATAGATACAGAGCAAGGCAAGTTCCATGCTTCTAAGGTCTTTAGAAGACCATTTGACATATCGGGTAAAGATAGTTTTAATAACTACCATACATTTGCCCTTAGACAATATAACTTTGCAGAGAGATTGCAGTTTATAGATTATTATTTATATAATAAAGTAGAGAACATAGGGGTTGTAATAATAGATGGAATTGCCGACCTCGTTTCAGATATTAATGACATAAATCAGTCTAACCTATGCGTTCAGTATTTAATGAAGTGGACACAAGAGTTAAACATACATATTATTACAGTTATACATAGTAACTTTGGAAGCGACAAACCGAGTGGTCATCTTGGAAGTTTCCTCGAAAAAAAGGCGGAGAGTCAGATATTGTTAGAGCAGAATACAAAGCATGAGAATATGGTAACTGTTTCATGTAAGAGAAGTAGAGGCTTCCCATTTGAGAAGTTTTCTTTTAGTGTTAATGAGCATGGTTTACCGCAGGTGGTAGGAGATTTATATGATCCTTTAGAGGGAATGAATTTTGTTAAAGTAGTTTAATATATGAGAAGAAGTAAAAGTAAGAAAAGAGGTCCTGTACAATCAAAGAAAATAACTTATGATGGAATTACTTTTGCTTCGGGTCTTGAGAGATATATGTATATGGCTCTGAAGAAAGCTAAGATTAAAGCTGAATATGAAGGAGAGCAGTTTGTCCTTGTGGAGGGTTTTGAATTAGCAAATGAATCCTATGAGAGGCAATCTAATGGGAAGGGGGAGTATAGAAATAGAGGGTCTAAGAAAGTCCTACCTATTAAATACACCCCTGACTTTATTGGGGATGGTTTTATTATAGAGACTAAAGGTAGGGCTAATGAGAGCTTCCCAATTAGATGGAAGTTATTTAAGAAGCTTATCTCTGAAAGATACCCTGATTGTGTATTGTATAAGCCTCAGAACCAATCTGAGTGTGATGCGACTATAGAACTGATAAAAACAACCAAACTAAAATAATATGCTAATAGTAAGCTTTGAGGCTCTTTATGGTCTTGTATTAGGAATTGATTATGTTCACGACATAACACCTGAAGGAGTAGATGATTTTGAGGAAACTCAATATGACTTGTTGAGGTTTCATTTTATTATCTTTGCAATGTACATTCTAATTAAAAGAGACAGAAAGTAGATGTTAGAACTCTTAGCTAAAGAACATATTTTATGGCTTAAAATGGTTATAAATATGGGTTGCTCTAAAGACATAGCAGAAGACATAGTGCAGGAGATGTACTTGAAGCTTCATAGACTTATAAAGGAGCAAGATAAGATCATGTATAATGATGAAGAGGTCAATAGGTTTTATGTATTCGTAACACTAAAGAATCTCTATATAGACTACAGAAAGGCTAAAAACAAATATACTTTCTTTGAGTATATAGAGAGTGATGGAGAAGATGAAGAAGAAGATGTTTTTCTTAATGAAATGACAGATTTAGAAAAAGATGAAGCCTTCACTAACTTAATGAGTAGTATAACAGATGAGATTAATTCGTGGCATTTATACGATGCTAAACTATGTAACACCTATTATAAATCAAGCCTATCCCTTAGAGATATTGCTACAGGTAGTAAGATAAGTTTAACATCTATATTTAATTCTGTAAAGAACTATAAGAAAATATTAAAGGACAAGTTCGAGGAAGATGTGCTTGACTTTTACAACGGAGACTATCATTTAATAAATAAAAACTAATCATGGAAGAATTTAAAGGGGACAAAAGGACCAAAGAGTACAGAGAGTGGAAAGCTAACTTTGAGGCTAAACAATCAGAATCATCAAAAGGACTTGGTGATACTATTGAGAAGTTTACAGAGGCTACAGGAATTAAGAAAGCTGTTAAGTTTATAGCAGGTGAGGATTGCGGGTGTGATGAGAGAAAAACCAAGCTAAATGAAATCTTTAGATATAAACAACCTGAGTGTTTAACAGAAGAAGAGCATGACTATCTTTCTGAGGTATTTAGAGTTGGTAATACTACAATACCTTCAGCACAGCAAATGAAAATGAATACTATCTATAACAGGGTATTCCACCAAAACAAAAAGACTACCTCATGTGGCAGATGTTTTATGTCCACATACAATGACTTAAAGACTTTAATGAACGAATACAAATAGATGGATTTATACCAATCAAATATACCTAAATATATTTATTCTAAATTGAATAAAGACTCAAAGCTTTCAAGGAAGTTTAGGTCATCAAATGTAGGTAAATGTACTCAGATATTCGATAACTATTATCATAGTGTTGCAGGTAAGATAACTAAGGGCGGTTGGAGTGAGTTTTACTTAAAGACAATTCACACAAGCATACTAAATGAAATAGCTGACTATATTGTTGAGGAACATGGTTGCTCTGAGGCTTATGCTAAAGATTATGTTTACTTTAGAGTTGTAGGTCAAACTTGGAATGGCATGGCTAAGGAGCAACATTTGATTGGCATATTGAGTAGAGAGTTCTTAAATGCAGATTTCATTAAGACTAACTATGAATTAGATGAACAATACTTTACAGATTGGGAGGCTTATTCTTTTGGTCAGTTATTATTTGGAATACAGATAAAGCCTATAAGTTACAAAAAGATGAACACTCCTTATCAGATGCAGGCAAAGGAGAATCATAAAGCTCAGGCAGAGGCTTATAAGGATAAATACAAAGTACCGCATATAGTTGTGTATTATGATGGAGATGATTTTTACGATAAAGATTATGTTTTTAATCAAATAAACACTATGTTAGCAATGAAAATTAATGTAATATTTTAAACTATGGAAGAAACAAAGACAAAGGAAACGGAAGTTTCACCTGTTCAATTAGCTTACTTAAAGTCGATGCTTATAGGTCAATTATGGTTAGAGGCAAATGACAAGCTTATTTTAACTACAACCTACAGGCAGAACATTAAACAAATTTATAACAGACTAAACAATTCATTAGAGGCTACTATTAAGCAAGGATATGATGAGATTTACTCTACAGACCCTGAGATGGTAACAAACATATTAAACGCTATAGACTCTCTAATTGATAAGATTAAAGGGGGTAACATAGATGAGCTTGTTATGATGAACGCAGTAATAGATAAGTATAATAATAACAAAGAGTGGTTCAAAGAGCATGCGGCTGCTGAGTTTTTAAAGATAGAATAACATGAGAGGAAACGCAATTCACTATGAAGCTACAGGAGATTACGATGTAATAGATTTCTGTCAGCACTACAAACTTTCATTTAACAGAGGTAATGTTGTTAAGTACATAGCTCGTGCAGGTAAAAAAGATGATGAGCTACAGGATCTTTACAAAGCTAAAGACTATATAGAAAGAGAGATAGCTTTTGTTAGGGAACTTAGGAATAAAGAAGCCCAAGATATAAAGGATGGAGTAGTCAGTCCTTACAACTACAATTATAAGGAGAGGCAATAGTCTCTCTTTTTTTTTATTTATAGTTGATAATTAAGAAATATTGTTTATATTTGTCTGTATTAACATTAAAACAGATATAATATGAGAGAATTTGAAGTAAATTGGGAGGGGTTAATATTCACTATAGATGGTGAGTATGAGCCTGAAGACAAAGAAACTTATTTTGAACCTTACTCAAGAGACAGGATTAAGATATACGGCATCTACTTAGGCGATGCTTGTGTGGACTTTATGTTAAATAAAGAGACAACAGATATATTAGAGAAAGAAATTTTAAACAGTTATTACAGATGATTACATTATTAAACGGAGAACAATGGGAAGAGAAAGACATTCTTAAAGAGATGCTGCATGATCCTTTCTATTACGGACACTTAGGTAAACATGCTTTAAGTAGTTCATCATTAAAGAAACTAATAGAGAGTCCTAAAGCTTATGAGAAGTCTTTAAGGTTTAACAGCAATTCACAACCATTAAGAGATGGTAGACTTATACACCTATCAGTATTGGAGAAGCATAGACTTAGTGAACTTACCATTATAGATGGGACTAAAGCCACTAAAGGATTTAAAGATGCTGTCAAAGAATTTGGTACAGAATCTGTTTATACTAAGTCAGAGATGGATAATGCTTATTGGATAACCAAAGCTATTGAGGATTGTGATTCTGCCGCTGAACTATTGGAAGGCTGTACATTTGAAGAGCCTGCAATTAAAATGGTAAATGGTATTGCCGTAAGAGGTAAAGCAGATGCAAGGAAGGGTTCTACAATTATTGATTTAAAGACAACAAATGACCTTTCTAAATTTAAGTATAGTGCTAAACACTTTTCGTATGACCTGCAAGCTGCTCTGTACTTAGAATTGTTTAATGCAGATGAATTTATATTCCTCGTAATAGATAAAGACACTAAGGACATAGGTATCTTTGAATGTAGTGGTAACTTTATTCAGAATGGTTATGATAAGATAGAGAGGGGTATAGCTAACTTTAACTATTTCTTTTTAGATAACAACCCTAAAGATTCTGTGCGTAATTATGTAACACATGATGTACTTTAAAGCGTACATATTATCTACTTTAGCATCTATAATGTCTATACTTAAAACAGTAGAGACAAACAACAATACTGACTCTATAGGAGACAATGGAAGGTCATACGGCATCCTACAGATACAGAGGAGTGTTGTAAGCGATGTTAATAGAATATATAATACTGAATACTCTCACGATGATATGTTCTCTGAGAAGGCTTCTGAAGAGGTATTTAAGCTTTATATTTGCTATGGTAGAGAAGTGTTCTTAAAGAAGCACTGTAGATTCCCAACAGAATCAGAGATGGTTAGAATGTGGAATGGAGGTATATACAAAGGTTACACTTACAAACAAACTAAATCATATTACCAAAAATATTTAGATGTCAAGAGAGAACTTAACCGATGAACAAAGAAAAAAGATTTCTAATGACTCGTATAGGATAGCCATGCTCGACTTAGCTAAGGACTCAAGTAAAGATGCTATGTTTGACCTTGAGATGATTCTAAAGGACTTAGAAAGCAAAGAGATGTACGAAGAGTGTTCAGGTATTCTTAGGGCTATGGAAACCTATGGGTTCATTAAAAACTTTTACTTAATAACAGAGAAGAAAAATTTATCAGACAAAATACAATTAGATTATGACAACAATGATACAACAAGCTGAAGAAGACATTAAGGATAAATTACACAATAAGATTAAGATAGAAAAGATAAAGCAATTTGTAGATAGATACTATGGATTTAACATAGAGAGGAACACAAGGAAAGATGAGTATGTTGTAGCGAGAACGATGTATTACTTTCTAAGCAGGACATACACCTCACAACCTTTGTCTGAGATTGGTGCATTATTAAATAGAGACCATGCTACAGTTATACATAGCTTAAATAAAAACCATGAGTTCTATGCTAAACACAATCAAGTATATAAGAATGGATTAGAGTCTTATAATGATTATGCTATTAGGTATGTTCAAATGTTAGAGCGTAAGCAGATAGATACAGAAGGAATTGACTCTGTAGCACTAAAAGAGTCTGTATTGTTCCTTGAGAACACCAAACTTAAAGAAGAACTGACTGAACTGCATGCAGAACATCAAATGTTACTTGAAGCGAGTAAAGTTTCATCTGTTTTGGGTGAGATAGTAAACAAAATACCTGAAAACAAGTTACCTATAGTGGTAGAAAGGCTAAACGCTATGGTAAAGATGTTATAAATGCCTAAAAAGATAAAGAAACCAACCTACACACCATCAAGTGAAGAGTCTGAAGCTTATATATGGTGCATGAGGAACAATTATGTCATTTATCCTGTAGAATTGAAGCCTATGACAGCAAATTATCAAATTCACATGGAACTTGGGCATAAACACGCCATTTTAAATGAAATATACACAGCTTCTACTCTTTGGAAGGCTTTTTATGAGCTTTGTGTGAAAATAATGAAGAAAGGATGCCAAAACCAAGAAAAAACGCAGTAGCAATGAAGAATCAGAAACCTACAGATGGTAGGAAGAATAATAGTAGGAAACAATCTAAGCAAGAGACAAGAGAGATAGTTCAGAAGGCTAAATCTATGACACCTGCACAGATAAACAATGCAAAGAAGGATAGAGCTTCCACCTATGCTTTAAAAGCTATGAAGAAAGTCTTTGGCTCTGAGTCAGAAGCATGGGAGACATTGGCTGAGAAAGCTAAAGAAGGATCATTCGCCCACTTAAACTTACTATGGCAGTATAAGTATGGTAAACCTATAGATAAGGAGAAGGGTAATAATGTAGCAACTACAAAAGCACCTGTTATTAATTTCTATAACAATGCTCCTGAACAAAAAGAAATAGATAATGTTATTGATATAGACCACGAAGAAAGCGATGAGCAATAAACAAGATGTAAAGATACATGAGAAATATATACCACTATGGCAGAGTCCAAGTAGGTACTTTGTAATTACAGGTGGTAGAGGTTCAGGTAAATCTTTTGGTGTAGCTGTTTTCTTACTTAATCTAACCTATGAAGAAGGACACAAGGTGTTGTTTACAAGATACACTATGATCTCAGCACAGACTTCTATTATCCCTGAGTTTATAGAGAAGATAGATATGATGGGTGTGGCAGAAGACTTTAGGATAACTAAAGATGAGATAATAAATCTAACCACAGGAAGCTCTATAATCTTTAAAGGTATCAGAACATCATCAGGGAATCAAACGGCTGCTCTAAAGTCTTTAAATGGAGTTACTACATTTGTATTAGATGAAGCAGAAGAACTTGTAGATGAGTCGGTCTTTGATAAGATAGATTTCTCTGTAAGGAGTCAGATTAAACAGAACAGATGTATTCTAATATTAAACCCAACAACAAAAGAGCATTGGATATACCAAAGGTTCTTTCAGAGTTATGGTGTTATAGATGCTTATAATGGCTCTAACAATGATATAACCTATGTACATACTGACTATAGAGATAATAAAGACAATCTATCAGACTCATTTTTGGTGCAGGTGATGGACATGAAGAGAAGAAGACCTGACAAATACCAACATCAGATACTTGGTGGGTGGTTAGCTAAAGCAGAGGGAACTATCTTTAAGAATTGGAGAGTAGGTGAGTATTTACAGACTGAACACACCTGTTATGGGCAGGATTTTGGGTTTGCAACCGATTTAACGACACTTGTAAAGGTATCTGTAGATAAAGAAGGTAGAAAGATGTGGGTTAAAGAGATATATGGTAAACCTAACCTAAGCACAGAAGAGATAGCTACAAGGAATAAGATGGAGTGTGGTATGGACCTAATCATTTGTGATAACTCTGAACCTCGACTATTGAATGAGATGAAGCGTAAAGGTGTGAATGTTAAACCAACTATTAAAAGACAAGGGAGTATTATGAGTGGTATAGCATTAATGCAAGACTTTGAGATAATAGTTGACAGGGAATCTCATGGTGTTATTAGAGAATTAAATAACTATACATGGCAGGAGAAGAACTCTAAGCCTATAGACAAATGGAATCACTTCTTAGATGCCTGTAGATATTCTTTACAATATTTAGTTCAAGGTGTTAACTCAGGAAAATATGTTGTAAGGTAGATTCTTAAACATAGTAGGGGTTCTTAAACATAGTAGGGGGTAATCCCCTCCCCTCCCTTCGACCCCCTCTCTGACCTGTAGGGGGTTTCCTACACGCTGCCAATCCTCTGCCTGTAAGGCTTGCCAAAGGCTTCTTTAAGGTGCTTTTTAAGGCTTCTAATGACTTTTATACATGTTCTGATGTTAGATATTGTATTCTACAAAAGTTCTATTAAAACGCTTTATTTTGCCTCATCTCATATTTTTATAAGCCATATTTTTCGCTTACTACTTTTTTAGTGCAGGGTTTTTTTCATCGCCTGCTTTTTTTGTCCTCAATATTTTTCATTGACTACTTTTTTTGTCCACGATATTTTTAATCGACTACTTTTTTTGTGCGGGTTTTTTTTAGTTAGCATTATTTTAGTCCTCAGTTTTTTTAATCGACTACTTTTTTGGTACTCGAAAAAATCGACCTACAGCTTTGTTACTCTTAAACATAGTACCCTCTTAAACATAGTAGGGGTGCGGCTTGAGGCTGATTTGTGCTATTTTTCCTACATGTGGGAATTTTCCTACAAATGTTAAATAAATGTTAAAATCCTTGCATAATACAAATAAAGATGTATTTGCGTGCATGCGTTCCTTATTATAGCTTTTGAAATGATTGTTTAAGATCATAAAGCAAAGGTGTTTATTAATTAAATGTTAAAAATGAAAAAAAAGTGTGTTTTTTTCTTGCTTTGTATTGTTTATTAAAAAAAGGTTGTATGTTTACAGTGTTAATAATTAATCAAATAATCAACACTATGAAAAAATCAATGGAAATTTTAATGACTTTATCAGGATTGGCAATGTGTTTAATGTTACCAACTTTATTTTTAGATGTTTTGTCTTTAGAAATTGCAAAAACAATTTTTTGCGTTTCTTTACCTGTTTTTCTCGTTTCTACATTTATAAGCCAATTTGCAACAATTAACAACTAAACAAAAACAATCATGAAAACATTATCTAACATTTTAACAAGTACATTTTTTACCGCATTATTTATTTATACATTAATTGTATTAACAGCGGGTTTATTTTTAACATTAGGTTATAATCTACCTTTTAACGATATGACCTTTGGAATTATTGGTGCATGCTTTATTGGATCATTTAGTAAAATTTACACTAACTTAAATAATTAATATAATGAAAGCAATAAATCTTTTAAGCAATGGTTCAACCAATGCGAAGACCTCAAAAAATAGTATTAAAACTTTTATACTTTATTTAAGCCCTTACAACTTAAATAGTAAAAAAATTAACATATGCCCCAAAGCTTCTGAGGGTTGTGCAGCCGCATGTTTATATAGTGCAGGTAGGGGAGCTTTTTCTAATGTACAGAAAGCAAGACAAAATAAAACTGAATACTATTTAAACGATAAAATAGGTTTTATAAATAATCTATCTAACCAAATAATAAAGGAATATAACAAAGCTAAAAAAGGGAACTATAAAATTGCATTCAGATTGAACGGCACAAGTGATTTAGATTTTGTTTACTTGCTACAAAAATACGCCTCTTTAAATATTACTGATTTAAAAGATTTTGCTTTGTTTTATGATTACACCGCTATTTTAGGTAAAGCTAAAAAGTATTTGAACCATGATAATTATTTTGTAACATTTAGCCGTAAAGAAAACAACCATGATGAGGTAGATGAAGCTATAAAATTAGGCGTTAATGTATCGGCTGTATTTAGTGATGACTTACCAAAAACATACAAAGGAGTGAAAGTTATTGATGGTGATAAAAGTGATATACTGATGACATATAACAAAGGTGTGATATTAGGATTAAAAGCAAAAGGTAAAGCCAAAAAAGATAATTCAGGTTTTGTAATAAACACCGCCCTACCTTTTTAAATTAAATAACTTATAAAATTATAATAACATGACACTAATAACTAAAATAAAAGCATTACCAATTAAACAAAGATTTGCAATAAGTAAAAGCCAAAAGGACTTTATTATTTTAATGCCTGATAATTCATATATATTAACAAATGATTTAGTAAAACATAGAACCCAATATATGAAAGATGGCGGGTTAATGGGGTGCCTACCTACAATAAAATGCGAACTATAAAACCAAACACATGAAACAAAAACAATTTAAACACAATTTAGAAAAGGTAAAGAGAATAAAATCATTTAACGCATGCACCAAAAACAAAGAAACACTTTCACAAATGTTTAATGCATTTAAAGACATTTATACAAATGATATATTAACAGACTTAAACAAACTAAAATAATATGAACCCACAATATAAACAAGTAATTGATTTTTACAACCAATCAACAAACGAACAACATGTTTATTTTCTGCAATTAATAGCCGACAAATTAAGCTTATGGAAAGACAAAGAAACATATATAAGACAATATAAAATAAAAGATCCCCACACCGATATAAATTTGAACGGCATTTATATAGATATTCATTTAACTAAAGACTAAAGATATGATAATAGATATAAGAAGTGAAAGTAGTTTATATATAACAATAGGTAAAGAGGTTTACTATATAGACAATAGCACAAATGAAAATATAATGACTCATTACACTAAAGAATAAACCCTCTTAAACAGCCTTAAACCTCCTTTATTGGGGGTTTTTTTATGCTTTGTTTTTAATAGTCTTTTTTTGTATGTTATTTATAATCATAGGGGGTAAAGTCCATGGGTATAACAAACTTAAATCAATCTATTATAGTCTAACCCTATACAGGTGTAATAGTCTCTTAAACACGCTCTAAATAGCTTTAAATCAAGTATAAGGTTTACTTATGATTAGTTATCGTAATATAAATAATATCTATGTTAATTAGGTCAATTCTATGAATTCAACGTAAAATGAAAAGTAGTAGGGTTAATTACCTCAATTCAATAAATTCATTCACTTTTAGTATTATGGCTAATTGCTTCTATATAAGTATAAGGGCGTTTTAGCCACTTTACTAATTTGATTATATAAAGAAAGTGGAAAGAAGATTGAAGCACCCCCTTAATATCTTTAATAGGTGTCTGTGCCAATAGACTATATGGCTGCATGTGTGGTTAGGGTGAATGGTATTGGGGTGCATCAAAAGATATAAAAGTAGATTGTTCTAATACCGCAATTCCTAAGCTGAATTTAACTGAACCAAGTGTCTAACATTTATGACACAAGTTTAGGAACTTATACAGATTTCCAACTGCTATACTAAGATAACTAAAAAGAAGTAATTTGTTCCACTTAAACCTCTCTATTAATATATTATTTTCTTATATTTGTTTAATTAACCATAAGTAATATTTATAGTTGTGTTAATGTGATACATAATTATAGATTTTAGTTATACTATATATAGGAAGTATTATATGAGTAATGTAGTCGATTTAGAATTAAGAGTGCCTCAAGCTTTAGAAGCTATCAAGTTGCATCAGTATCAGAAGTATTTGAAGATATTAGGTGGGATAGAAGATGCTGAGACACCTGAAGCGATAGAGTTCTTAAATCTAAAGTCATTAGAGATATTCTGTGGACTTACTTTGAAGGATAGTTATGGTTTACCTGTATCTATGTTCGAAAGTGTTATAAAGCAGGTGTCAGAGTGTTTTAATGAGGACACCCCTTTGATTCAGAGGTTTACCATGACAGGTAGTGATGGTGTGTCTGCAGAGTTTGGGTTTATACCTAAGTTAGATGAGATTAGCTTTGGAGAGTATGTAGATGTAGAGAAGTACATTGGTGATTGGGAGAATATGCACAAGGCTTTAGCCGTTCTATACAGACCAATTGTAGCAGGTAAGAAAGGTTTCTATGTTATAGAGGACTATGAAGGATCTGATAAGTATGCAGACATCATGAAGGATGCACCTGTGGGAGTTGCATTAGGAGCTGTGGTTTTTTTTTATCGTTTAGGGAAAAAATTATCGGGTTATATGATGGACTATTTACAGAATCGAGTGGAGGAGCAGGTCAAATTGCATCCGCAGAACAAGGATTTGGCAAAAAGTGGGGATGGTATCAGAGTATTTACGGACTTGCACAGGGAGATGTCAGAAGGATTTCAGAAGTTACCAAGCTTCCATTACAACAATGCCTAATATGGCTTGAGTTTGAGAAGGAGAAGAATAAATTAGAAGCAGATGCCATTAAGAAGGCATATAAAAGTTAGTTATGACACAGTTTTATGATGTATTAGATAAGATAAAGGATGAGTTGAGAATGAATCCTAATGTATTCTCTGTAACCTATGGGGATATTACAAAAGTGGATTTGGATAAAACAACCATATTTCCACTTTCACACCTAAACATCTCTAACGCAACAATTGGAGAACACACAGTTAGGTTTACTTTACAGTTATTATGTGTAGATATAGTAGATTACAATAAAGATAGTAGCCCTGATGATGAGTTTTATGGGAATGACAACATGCAGGACATACTAAACACTCAACTGCAGGTCGTAAATGATGTTGTGAGTCAATTAAGAAGAGGTGCTTTGTTTACTGATAAGTTGCAGGTTCTTGAAGATGTGTCTGTGCAGCCTTTTATGGATAGGTTTGAGAATGAATTAGCAGGTTGGGGAGCAGATATTATTATTGAAATGCCTAATGACATAAGTATATGTTAGAAGGAAACAAATATGTTAACCTTAGAAGGCTATTAAACCTATATGGGGAGCTATTTGTTAGGGAGTATAAGAAGAGGTTAAAAGCTGATGGCAGTTATGCTTCGGGTAAAGCTTCAAGGAGTCTTGAGTATGATGTTAAGATTAGGGAGTTAGAGTCTGAGTTAAGTGTAATAGGTGAGAGATATATTACAGCTATTAGTGATGGTAGAGGTGCAGGTGAGAAGTCCCCTCCTTCAACAGCTATCCTTCATTGGATGAAATCTAAGAATATTAGACTTAGAGACTCTAAAGGAAGGTTTGCAACTCTGCCTGAGTATAAAATGAGAGGTATAGCTTATGCAATAGCAAGGTCTATAGGTAGGAATGGGTATAAAGGAACAGGTTTAATAGACATAGTTTATAACAACATAAAAGACACCTTCGGACAAGAGATGTTAGAGGCTTTTGGAGAAGATATAGAATACACATTAGAAAGATATTTAAAAGAAGTTAAATAATGGCAATTAAAAGAATACACGCAAGGAGTCCATACTACATAACATCAAAAGACTCGCCTATAGCACCACCAACTTCTACAATAGAATACTTTGGAGCTGCATGTGGTGATGTAAAAATATCTGATGGATTCATTGGTAAAAGAATATACACTCTTGTTATGACAGGAGACACAGGGGATATTACTATTGATTACTCGGGAGGTAACACACCTGTTAAAATATCTATAGCTTATGATGGTGCTTTAGCAACCACAGGTTATGTTGGATTAGATGCTTACGATTCTCAATTAATTGCATTAGGTATAGACCCTTCAGATATAAACACAGGACCTACCTCAACTAAAACAGGTAGTCTTGTATTGGCTAAACCTACCACATCACCACTTACAGCTACAATAACTGTAGATAGTCCTATAGTGAATGATAATTTAAGTTTGACATTTGATTGTCCTGATGTACCATCTACTGCTCCAACATGTCCTGACAGAGCTTTGGTTTTCCAAGTTTGTAATGAAAACTCTGCAAAAGACGACAACTTTAACATATATCTAAATGATAACTTTATTGGTTACTTGGATTTAAGTCAAAACGCACAGGTTGGAGGAATATTTATAGCTACAACTAATA
>Ga0196901_1000971_pt1 | contig 14697 bp, 22 predicted proteins | sample CB_VirMetaG_FD_169099 | JGI IMG/M metagenome (GOLD analysis project Ga0196901, IMG submission 169099) | Freshwater to marine saline gradient viral communities from Chesapeake Bay - CB_1504_1 Viral MetaG (v3) (version 3) | ecosystem: Environmental > Aquatic > Marine > Coastal | place: USA... | reverse complement strand
GGTCTGGCATAAGGAGACTGAGTTATGGCTATTTCACGTTCACAACTGGTCAAAGAGCTAGAACCGGGCCTCAACGCTTTGTTCGGCATGGAGTATGATCGTTACGAAAACGAACATGCTGCGATCTACGAAACCGAGTCTTCAGACCGTGCGTTTGAAGAGGAGGTCATGCTCGTCGGATTTGGCAATGCACCTTCAAAAGCAGAAGGTTCTGGCGTTGAGTTTGACAATGCAAATGAAGCATACACTGCTCGTTACTCACACGAAACAGTTGCCCTCGCATTTGCACTTACTGAAGAAGCTGTTGAAGACAACTTGTATGACCGCCTTGGCGCTCGTTATACTCGTGCTTTGGCACGCTCTATGGCTCACACTAAGCAAGTTAAAGCTGCTGCAACGCTCAACAATGCGTTTGATGCAAACTTTACTGGTGGTGACGGTGTTGAACTTTGTTCAGCGGCACACCCTCTTGCTGGTGGCGGAACTTTCCGCAACGAGCCAGCAGTAGCGTCTGATCTAAACGAAACTTCTCTTGAGAATGCTCTCATTGATATTTCGACGTTCGTTGACGAGCGTAACATGATCATTGCTCTTCGCGGCATGAAGATGATTATTCCACCACAACTGCAATTTGTTGCAGATCGTTTGTTGGAATCAACTCTTCGCGTTGGAACTGCTGATAATGACATCAACGCAGTTCGCAACATGGGTATGCTTCCTGAAGGTTACACAGTTAACCATTTCTTGACCGACCCAGACGCGTGGTTCATTAAAACTGATGCTCCAAACGGCTTTAAGCATTTTGAACGCTCACCAATGCGTACAAACATGGAAGCTGATTTTGACACAGGCAACATGCGCTTTAAAGCTCGTGAGCGTTATAGCTTCGGCTATTCCGATCCACGCGCTGTATTTGGTTCGCCCGGAGCCTAATCCGTTTCGAACTTAATTTAAGGAAAGGGCTGCTTCGGTGGCCCTTTTCTTTTTCTAAAACATCTGTATCATGTAAATATCCCTGACAGTCGCATGGTGCGGCTGACTTTAGCCACGACAGGAGATTCAAATGGCTCTATCAACTTTTTCAGGACCCGTTCGTTCCAACAACGGTTTCCAAATCCCCGTAGTTACAACTGCTAACTTGCCAGCATTTGGCGATGTTGCGGTTGGCACAGCGTATATCGTTAGCGATAATGGCGCAGGCAACAATGAATATTGCATTGTTATCAACACAGGCGCGGCTTGGGTTACTGCTGTTGGCGCTGCACTATCTTAATAGGAGGCTAACATGGCAGGACCAGTAAAGGCTTATGCTTGGCCTCAAGGCACAACAGCCGCTGTTGTTGGGCCTCAACGCTCTCGCATTCGACAAGTTGTAATGTACGCGGAAACCGCTGGCAGTTTTACAATAAAAAATGGCTCTAATTCAGGAGAGACGTTAATTGAACAGCCGTTTCCTGTGGGAATGCACGTTTTAAACATTCCTGACGATGGAGTTTTGGCGACGAGTGGAGCATATGTAAGTGCTTTTACTGGTGCCAATAACGATCTGACAATCTTTTTGTCATAAGGAGTCAAAATGGCTGGAAATGAAGTTAAAGCGGTTCACAGACACGATACTGGGTCGTTCGCTTCAGGTCGTGGTCGTTTAATGGGCTTTATTATAAATCACGACACAGGCGCGACAGAACAAGCCATTGTATATGACAATGCTTCTGCCGCGTCTGGAAATATTGTTTTGGAACTAGATGAATCTGGCAAAGGTGTTTTTGGAATGGAAATTCCGGGTGATGGGATAATTTTTGAGAACGGCCTTTGGGGTGTAGTACCATCTAATGTAACGCTAACTTTGTTTTTGCAGAGATAAAAATGCCTCGTAAAAAAGAGACACCTATTCGCAAGACAACTGGTAAGGGCGGCAACTACCGCAAAACCAAGTCTGGCGCGGGTATGACCAAAAAAGGTGTGGAAGCCTACAAAAAAGCTAATCCCGGTTCAAAATTAAAAACTGCTGTGACTGGTAAGGTCAAAAAGGGAAGCGCAGCCGCAAAACGACGCAAGTCATATTGCGCACGTTCCGCTGGTCAAATGAAGAAGTTTCCAAAGGCGGCAAAAGACCCTAACTCACGCCTAAGACAAGCGAGAAAGCGGTGGAAATGTTGATGGCAGATAAAAGTGTTCACGACTTAGAGTTGGAATTAGTAAAATTTCAAACTCAACAAGATCATTTGGTAAATAGCGTCGATAGGTTGAAAGACGATATGAAAGAGGTAAAAGTTACCTTGTTTCAAGCAAAGTGGATGATCGTTGGTGCACTTTTAGTCGCGAGCTTTATGAACAGCGATATGCTTATAGAAGCTCTGTTGGGGCTTTCTAAGTAATGGCGATTGGTCGTTCTCAAATGTCCCAACAGGTGACTAAGCCGCCTATGAAGAAAAAGGTGAAGAAAAATGCCAAAAGACGCATGTTACAAAAAAGTAAAAGCAAGGTACAAAGTATTCCCAAGCGCATACGCAAGCGGCGCAATCGCAAAGTGTCGTAAGGTTGGCGCAAAAAACTGGGGTAACAGTAAGGAAAAGCCAGTTAAAAAGGCTATGGGCGGAGAGATTATGCCTTCAAATGAGTATAGAAAACGTCCAGTTCGCCGTATGTTAGGAGGCGGAGAGGCTATTGCAAATGGATGCGGGAGTGTAATGACTGATCGTCGTAAAGTTACAAAGTTGGGATAATGGCTGTTCGTAAAACAAAAAAGGGTGCTGCACTCAAGCGTTGGTTCAAAGAAGACTGGAAAGACGTAAGTACTGGAAAGCCATGTGGTCGTAAAAAGGGTGAAAAAAGAAGCACTCCTTACTGCCGACCAAGCAAGCGAGTAAGCTCTAAAACACCTAAAACAGCTTCGGAGATGACATCTGCTGAAAAGCGTAGTAGAGTATCTCAGAAGAAGCGTCTTGGACAACCCGCAGGAAAGCCAAAGCGTGTTGAGCCGCTTAGAAGGAAAAAGACATGACTGTATCTGGCTCCGCAGATTTTGAACTTGACGTAGCGGAATACGTTGAAGAGGCATTCGAGCGGTGTGGCTTGGAAGCCCGAACTGGCTATGACTTAAAGACAGCAAAGCGGTCGTTAAACATAATGTTTGCGGATTGGGCCAACAGGGGCCTAAATCAATGGACTATTAAGGAAAGAACTTTGACAGTTGTGGAGGGTCAGAGAGTTTATCCATTGGCCGCAGATATAATAGATGTTTTAGCTGTTGTTGTGCGTCGTGGAACTACAGACTACACGATAGACAGAGTTAGCCGAGATCAATACCTATCTATTCCTACAAAAGAATCTACTGGTCGTGTAACTCAGTTTTTCTTAAATAGACAAATTATCCCAGATCTTCAGGTCTGGCCTGTTCCTGACAACGCTACAGATGTTTTGGTTTACAACTGCCTTACTCGCATAGATGACGCAGATACGATGACAAATACTGTAGACGTTCCGTTTAGATTTTATCCATGTTTGTCGGCAGGTTTAGCTTACTACATTTCTTTAAAAAGGGCTCCTGAGCGCGTTCAAATGCTCAAGGCGGTTTACGAAGAAGAAATGAGGCGCGCTATAGATGAAGACAGAGACAGGGCTTCTTTCCAAATTTCTCCTAGCTTGAGGAATTACAGAATTGTCTAAGTTTGCAACAGGAAAGTGGGCTTATGGTATATCTGACCGATCTGGCTTCAGGTATCGACTAAGAGATATGCGCCGTGAGTGGAATGGTCTTCTTGTGGGTAAGGATGAGTGGGAGGCCAAGCAACCACAGCTTGAGCCTATTCGCGCAACCCCTGACCCCCAAGCATTAAGAAATCCGCGCCCTGAACAAAACGTAGCTCAAAAAAACAATATTCAATGGGGATGGAATCCTGTAGGGTTGGCGTATGATGGTGGGTTAACTCCTAATAACCTAATCGCTCAAGGGGCCGTTGGAACAGTAACGGTGGTGACAACATGAGTTTTACATATGCGCAGCTAAAGCAGGCTATTCAGGATTACACTGAAAATGACGAAACTTCCTTCGTCACGAACTTGCCTTTGTTTATTCGGCAGGCAGAGGAGCGCATCCTAAAGAACGTGCAACTTAGCTTGTTTCGTAAAAATTCAACGGCTTCTACTACAGCCGATAACCCTTACTTGGCGGTCCCGTCAGACTTTCTTGCTCCGTTTTCTTTGAGTCTACGCGGACCAGATCAAGACAGGTTTTTTGTTGAGTTTAAAGACCCTAGCTTCTTGCAAAGCTACACCCCTGACAACACGACAACGGGCGCTCCTCGTTATTACGGGGTTTTTGATGTGGATAATTTTTTGTTGGCTCCGACTCCAAATGCTCCTGCGGTTGGGCAAAACTATACCGCAGAGCTTCATTATTTCTATCGGCCTCTAAGTCTGACTGCGGGTGCAGAAAATGGCACAACCTGGCTCAGTGAAAACGCTGAAATGGCAATGCTGTATGGCTCTTTGATTGAGGCTTACATCTACATGAAGGGCGAGCAGGACGTTATGGGTATGTACGCTGGTCGATTCCAAGAAGCCTTGGTTGGCGTCAAAATGTTGGGCGAAGCCAAAGAGACCACTGACGAGTACCGCACTGGTAAAGTTATAAGGGCGAAGCAATAATGTTTAAGGTAGATGTAAGTGTTCCACAAAACGACTCTATCGTAGGCGTTCGCACTACAGAGAATCGTGGATTTTCACCAGAAGAACTTGCGGAACAGTGTGTTCAGAAGGTGATTTCGGTTTCCGACAGTGCCCATCCGGGTATACGGGACCAAGCCCGTGCTTTTTCAAAGCACATTGAAACGCTTGTTGCATATTATATGCGTCAAGCTATTAGCAGTGACCGCACAACTGTGTATAATGCACTTAAAGACGCGGGACACCCCGACTTGGCTGAACTCATAAGGAGACTGTAACATGGCTTTCAGCGGCAACTACATGTGTACTTCCTTCAAGCAGGAATTGCTGACAGGAAGTCATAACTTTACAAACTCAACAGGTGATACGTTCAAATTAGCGTTGTATACAAACTCTGCAACATTTGATGCGTCTACCACGGACTACACTGCAACAAACGAAGTAGCGAACTCTGGTTCGTATGCAGCGGGTGGTGGCACATTGACGAATGTCACACCGACAACTTCTGGTACAACTGCGTTGACAGACTTTGCGGACTTGACGTTTACGTCAGCGACAATCACTGCGCGTGGGGCGTTGATCTACAACACCACAACAGGTGCTGGTTCTGGCACAACTGATACAGTTGTTGTACTAGACTTCGGTTCTGACAAGTCTTCTACAGCGGGTGATTTCCAAATCGTATTCCCAACGGCTGATTCGTCTAACGCGATTATCCGTATCGCATAAGTAAAATGGCAGATGTCGTTGTACCCATAACAGGTTGGGGCTTTGGTCCTTGGGGCAGCGATGCTTGGGGCGAAAGCCCTTCTTTGCCTACTGCAACTGGATCGGTAGGCTCTGCAACTGTTACGGCAGGAGCCGTGGTTCTTGCTGCTGGAGTATCTACAACTGGATCGGTAGGTTCCGTTACAGTTACGGGTGATGGATTAGTTACTCCTGTTGGAGTTCTTGGTTCAACGTCCGTTGGCGTTGTTTCGGTACAGACAGAACAAGTTGTTCCTGTTACGGGGCTCGAAGCGACAGGATCGGTTGACTCTGTAACGGTTGTCGAAGGCACGGGAATTACGGTTACAGTTACGGCGTCGTTGCTTGGCACGGCGTCGGTTAACGGCGTTACGGTTGTTATCAACGCCTATGCTCCGGCCACAGGTCTTGAGGCTTCAGGAAATGTTGGCAGTGTCACTATTATCGAAGGCACGGGCGTAGATGTAAATGCTGTAGGAGTTGAAGCGGTTGGTGGGGTGACAGCCCCGACTGTAATTGGTGATGCTCCTAATGTTGAGGTTACGGGGGTCGCCGCAACAGGGCTTGTTAATCCTGTTGATCTTCGCACGTTCCAGAGAGTTCCTGTGAACAACATTGACATGATTGCCACGGCTTTGGTTGGTTTTGTAGAAGCGAAGCTAAGTGTAAGAATTTCTGTTACAGGGCTTTCTTCTAGCGCCCAAGTTGGTTCTGTGCTAGTTTACGATCAAATAATCCCTGAACCGGGGACGAGTTGGACAGGCGTAGCCCCTTCACCGGGCAGCACTTGGACAGAAGAAGAGCCAGTTTCTGGTGTAACATGGACTGAAATAGCAGCGTAAAGGTAAAGAGACATGGCTACCTATACAGTAAACGGCGGGTTAAAGAAAATCGCCACGGGGGATGAATCCGGTACATGGGGTGCATCCACTAACACGAACTTTGACATCATCGACCGTTTAACTAACGGGGTTGTCGATATAACTCTCACGGGTGCAACGGAGACTGTTACAACCACCGACGGCTCCATTTCCGACGGCATGAGCAAAGTACTTGTTTTTGGCGGCACACCGGGAGTTGCTGTTACGGTGACGATTGCTCCCAGCGATGCTCAAAAAGTTTACTTTATTAAGAACAACTGTGGCAGCACAATCACAATCACGCAGGGGTCGGGTGCTTCTGTAGACATTTTGGACGGAAGTTCTTCTATCGTTTACTGTGACGGTGCTGGCGCGGGTGCCGCGGTTGTTGAGATTACAGCGGGTTCGAGTGCGACCAATACTTTTGATGTAACTTCTTTCACGGCCACATCTGCACAAACAACCTTTAGCGTGACCTATACTGTTGGGAATATTCAAGTCTATCAAAACGGTGTCCTTTTAAAAGACACCACAGACTATACGGCTACGAATGGCACGTCTGTTGTTTTGGCGGCTGGGGCTACAACTGGCGACAGTGTTGACGTTATTTCATACGCTACTTTTGAGGTGACGAGTGCTTATACTAAAGCACAGTCGGATGCTCGATATGCGCAGTCTGCGAACAATCTTTCAGATTTGACAAGCGCAGCGACTGCTCTGACTAATTTGGGTGTGTCGGCAACAGCCGCAGAGTTGAATATTCTGGACGGTGCAACACTAACAACAACAGAGTTAAACTACGTTGACGGCGTTACCTCTGCTATCCAAACGCAGCTTGATGCCAAGATGACGCCGACTTACACTGGCGACGTTGACATTACTGGGGAACTTATAGCCGACAGCTACAACGAAACTTACGCTGCTGTCACATCGACTAGCAACGCCACAACGGTCAACTGTGAGAACGCCAACAGCTTCAGCCACACGCTGACAGAGAACACCACGTTCACCTTCAGCAACCCACCTGCAAGCGGTACGTCCTACACGTTCTCCATCGAGATCATCCAAGATGCTTCAGCTTCTGGCTTCACAGTCACATGGCCCTCAAGTGTTGACTGGCCAGCGGCTACTGCTCCAACCCTGACAGCCACTGCTAGTGCGAAGGATGTCTTCGTGTTCACAACCCGTGACGGTGGGACTAACTGGTACGGCTTCACTGCGGGTCAAGCATTAGCATAAGGAGCTACAATAATGGCTACTAAGAAAAAAATGCTACAGGCTGCGGCTGGTAATGCTGGTGGTGCTGGCCTGAACGTAGAAGATGTGTTCAGCACTTATTTGTATACTGGCAACGACTCCACGCAGACGATCACAAACGGGATTGATCTTGATGGTGAAGGTGGTTTGGTTTGGATTAAAGGCAGAAGTTCAGCAAAAAACAATGCTCTCTATGATACAGAAAGAGGCGTAAACCAGTATCTTTACAGCAACAGCACACTAGCCTCAACTAGCGGAACCAATATGGTTACTGCTTTTAATTCTGATGGTTTTTCAATTGGCAGCAATGCGCTAGTAAATGAAGGGCCGATTACCTACGCCTCTTGGACATTCCGCAAAGCCCCTAAGTTCTTTGATGTGGTGACTTATACTGGGGATGGCACGGCCCGTACCATCAGTCACAATCTGGGGTCAGTGCCGGGTTGTATTATTATCAAGAACCGAACTACTGCCAATAGGGATTGGGCTGTGTACCACAGGGGCGCTAACGCCTCTTCCCCAGAGGACTACCCCTTAACTCTAAACACTACTGACCAAGCCTATAACAACGATTGGTTTAATGACACAGCGCCTACGTCTTCTGTTTTTAGCGTGAAGACCAATAGCCGAGTAAACACTAACGGAGACAACTACGTCGCCTACCTCTTCGCCCACAACAATGGTGACGGTGAGTTCGGCCCTGATGGTGATGCTGATATTATCAAGTGTGGGAGTTATACTGGTAATGGTACAAAGCTAGATATTAACTTGGGTTTTGAAGCTCAGTGGGTTCTTGTAAAAAGAACGGATACAAGTGGCTATGATTGGCACTTATTTGACGTTATGCGTGGTATGCCTGTTGGTTCAGATGCTAAATGGCTAGAGCCTAATACATCCGCCGTAGAGGGAAGCAACCAATATATGTCTGCAAATTCTAATGGATTTACATTGCCAGATGGACATCCAGAAGTTTGTGCTAGCGGTGGAACCTACATCTACATCGCCATCCGCCGTGGCACTAAAGTGCCTGAGAGTGCGACTGAGGTGTTTGCTATTGATACGAGAGCATCCTCTGGAACAAATGTTGAACCTGCATACAGATCGCCTTTCCCTGTTGATATGGCTATCGTTGATCGTCCAGTGACAAGTGCAAGTACTAACAGAAATGTTGCAAGACTAATCGGTGATAAGTTTTTACGCACAGACGCCACGGCTGCTGCGGGTTCATATACCACTGTCGCTTTTGATAACATGAATGGCATAAGTGACAGTGCTTTTTCTAGCCCTGACACAAACAGGCTTTCTTGGATGTGGAAAAGAGCGCCGGGCTATTTCGATGGCGTTGCTTATAGTGGGAATGGCGTAGCAGGTCACACTGTTTCGCATAACTTGGGTGTTGAACCTGAGATGATAATCATAAAAGATTACAACAATACTAGAAACTGGATTGTTGGCTTGCAGTTTGGCGCATCCAGTTTCAATTATGGGCTTTTAAATTCTACTCAGTACATATCGGGGTCTGGATATAGCAACTCGACTGAATTTTTTGCCCAGCCAACATCCACCTCTTTTTCACTTGGAACATCTGTCGAGACAAACAATTCTATAGGTAAGTATGTTGCTTATCTCTTCGCCACACTCGCTGGCATATCCAAGGTAGGGAGCTACACTGGAAATGGCTCTAGCCAAACTATTAACTGTGGCTTTACGAATGGCGCTAGGTTCATCCTAGTGAAGCGGAGTAATAGTAGTGGCGATTGGTATATCTGGGACTCGCTCCGTGGTATCGTCGCTGGTAATGACCCACACCTAAGCCTCAACACGACAGCAGCACAAGTAACGTCTGATGATAGCGTAGACCCTGACAACAGTGGCTTCATTGTTAATCAGGTAAGCGCAACGAATATCAACGTCTCAAGCGCAAGCTACATCTTTTACGCAATAGCATAATCAACTGGCACAGGAGAACATCAATCATGTCAGAATATCGCAACCGCACAACAGGCGAAGTAAAAACGCAGGGGCAATGGCGAGCAGCTAACCCCAACACTTCTTTGCCTCGCGTATGGAAAGCAGCCACACTGGATGCACTCAACTTGGATGCAGTCCTACGCAGCCCAGCGGCTACTGTAGGTCAGTACCAAACGTCTGTTCGTGATGGTGTTGAGCAAGACGCTAACGGTAACTGGGTAGAGAAGTACGTTGCCCGTGATATGTTCAGCGACACCACTGACGAGGATGGCGTAACAACCACCAAAGCTGAACATGAAGCGGCGTATCAGGCTACGTTAGATGCCAAGACTGCCACAGCTAACCGCACCAAGCGTGATGGATTGCTGGCCGAGACTGATTGGCTTACAATGCGTTCATCTGATACAGCCACTCCCGTGCCTTCTGCTTGGCACACATATCGTCAGGCTCTTCGTGATGTAACGAGTCACGCGAACTGGCCTAACCTAGAAGAGGCCGATTGGCCTACTAAGCCGTAAAGGAGGTGTGAGATGGCAACACGCGCAAAAGATTTAGCCGACTTTATTGGCACCGGAGCACTGGCTCCGGCATTGAGATTAGAGGACGCCGCAGGGGGCGAGTATGTTGGGCTTGACGCTCCAACTACGGTTAGTGCAAGTTTTACGCTGACAATGCCCGGTGCAGATGGTACAAGTGGTCAAGCACTTGTAACCGACGGTTCGGGAACGCTCTCGTTCGGAGACGCAGGAATATCAACTGGTAAGGCCATAGCTATGGCTATCGTTTTTGGGTAAAGGAGGCTAGAAAATGGCTGCACCAAACATCGTAAATGTGAGCACGATCATTGGCAAGTCCGCCACTATCGCGCTTTCTACAACCTCGCAAACAACGCTGGTCAGCAACGCTGCATCATCGGGCAAGGTGTTTAAGATCAACATGATCCAAGTCGCAAACGTCGATGGCACAAACGCCTGCGATGTTACAGTTGACGTACACAGCGCCGCTGCTGGCGGTGGCACAGCTTACTCGCTGGTCAGCACTATTTCGGTTCCTGCTGACGCCTCTTTGGTTGTTTTGGATAAGAACACGGCAACTTACCTTGAGGAAGACCGTTCGATTACGGCGACTGCTGGCACTGCGAATGATCTGGAAGTGATCGTTAGCTACGAGGAAATTAGCTAATAGGAGCCTCTGATGGCTAAACGTACAGGCGGCTTTATAGGCCAAGACGGGATCAACGCACCCGATCCAGCGACAGGTGTTACTGGCACGGCTGGTACTGAGCAGGTAACTGTTAGTTTTGCTGCGCCTAGCGATGTTGGCGGTGCAACTATTACTGGGTATCGTGTTCAGTCAAATGACGGTATTGGCGCATCTGGCTCCGCTTCGCCCATTACCGTCACGGGTCTAACCAACGGCACAAGCTACACGTTCAACGTATGGGCGATCAATCCGTTTGGGTGGTCTAGCCCTAGTGATGCGAGTGCGAGTGTAGCGCCTCTAGCCCCGCAGATTGGATTATTTGCGGGATATTTTACAGGTAGTGTTGCGGCTACAAATATTGAACAGATCAATATATTAACTTCTGGCAACGCAACTAATTTTGGCAATCTTTCTGTTGGGCGTTATAATGGCGCAGGTATGTCCTCATCAACTAGGGCTGTATTTGCTGGGGGCAATGATAGAAGTGCTGGCAATGACAGTAATCATATAGATTACGTTTCATTTTCTACAGGCGGCACTGCCGCCGATTTTGGTGATTGCGTAGCTCAATTTAGATCAATGGGTGGGGCAAGCAACGGCACTTATGGGGGTATTTTCCAAGGTTATCAGGCTGGAGTAGCTACGAACACAATACAAAGGATTACCATTGCAAGCACAGGTAACGCAACAGACCAAGCAAATGCGCACTCGTTTGCATCAGAGGTTGCTTCCTGCGGAAATACAATTTACGCCCTTACTGCGGGAGGTCGGAATTCTAGCAGTGTTGCAGTCAACATAATTAATAGGGCTACTTGGCCTTCACTTTCAGATGACACAGACTTTGGAGACCTGACCGTTTCACGTTTTGATCTTGCCGCCGCCTCATCATCTACTAGAGCGGTTTTTGCGGGGGGAAGTCCTGCGGCAGGAGGGAATGTAATTGATTACGTTACAATTGCTACTGCTGGAAACGCCACTGACTTTGGCGATTTATCGTATTCCAGAAACAACATTTCTGGCGTTTCAAATAAGATCACTGCTGTGTTTTCAGAAAACAGCTATATAAAAACAATGGATAGTGTAACCATTGCGTCTACTGGAAATGCGACAGATTTTGGCGATATGGTCAATTATATGAGTAATTCAATGCCCATGCCTGCATCCGATAGCCACGGAGGAATTTCATAATGCCCAATTATCAAGGTGTATGGAGCCTGTCCGAGCAGTATCAGAATAGAACGGGGTGGCCTACGTTTGTACCCACCCAAGGTATTTTGGCTGGTGGCAGCCAAGCTAACAATACTATTATTGATTTCTTCAGTATGGAAACAACAGGGAATGCCTCTGATTGGGGAAATCTTTCCTCTGGACGTTATGGTTTGGGAGCGGTAGGTAACGCTACTAGGGTTGCATGGGGCGGCGGCTTGATTGGTGCAGCTGCACAAAGCACTATTGATTACATCACATGGGCAACGCAGGCAAACGCTGTTGATTTTGGCGACTTAAATAAAGCTCTTGGATACCTTGCGGGTTTATCTAATTCCACTAGAGGTGTTTGGGGTGGGGGATATGACTCATCCTCAAATGCTTATAATAATATGCAGTATATTACGATAGCTTCAACTGGAAACGCTACAGATTTTGGTGATTTGACGGTAGCTAGAAATCAACTAGGGGGCGCATCAAGTCCAACTCGTGGTTTGTTTTACGCTGGTAGGAATATTTCAAACTCAGCCGTAAATACTATCGACTATATAACCATTGCCTCAACAGGTAATGCCACAGACTTTGGTGATGCGACTGTGGCGCGGCAAAATCTTTCAAGCGGAGCAAGCTCCACAAGGTGTGTGTCGGGTGGCGGTAACAATAATGTTATTGATTACGTCACTATAGCCTCTACAGGAAATGCTACCGACTTTGGTGACATGTTATCTGTTAGCGGGGCATATGCGACTGCCTCAAATAACATCATAGTTACGTTTGCTGGTGGTACAAACAATTCTTTTGGTAATGTCATTGAGCAGGTAACTATAGCCAGCACAGGTAATTCTACTGACTTTGGTGATCTTACCCAGTCTACGGTATATTACTGCGCGGGTACTGGGAATAATCACGGAGGGCTTCAGTAATGACTAAACGCTACCTCGGAAACATCATCACGCAGAACCCGACAGCGCCTGCTGGGCCATATGAGAACGATGCAGCGCCGGGCGTGTGGTCACTTGCGGAAGCCTTTGCGTATACCAAGGCGGGGCTGTGGCCTACGGCGGGGAATGCTGCGCCAAGGGCGTTGTTTGCGGGTGGCTTTGGCTCAAATTATGAGGCAACAATTGATTTCGTTCAAATTGAAACAACGGGTAACGCGACTGATTTTGGTGATCTTACGCAAACTGTTTATAAAGGTGCAGGCACGGGTTCAAAAACACGAGGACTGTTTAGCGGTGGTCAAACAACGGGTGGTTCTGCAATAAATGTAATTCAATATGTAACGACCGCCACAGAGGGTAACGCAAGTGACTTTGGTGACCTAACTGATACTATGCGCGGACATGGGGCTTGCGCATCAGATACACGAGGTCTTTTTGCAGGCGGCGAAAACACAAGCTCTACGCAATTAAATATTATTTCATATGTAACTATAGCTTCTACTGGCAATGCAACAGACTTTGGTGACAGAACTGTTTCAAAAAGAGATATTGCAGGTTTTTCCTCTCAAACACGGGGTGTGTTTGGCGGGGGTCAACCAAGCTCAACAAACGTAATAGATTTCGTCACAATCGCCACTACAGGAAATGCTTCTGATTTTGGTGACTTAACGGAAGGTAGGCAAAATTTAGCTGGGTGTTCATCTCCTACACGAGGTCTGTTTGCGGGGGGAAATAATGGTGGGGGCGATGTTACCACAATTGACTATATAACAATAGCAACCGCAGGTAATGCAATTGATTTTGGAGATTTAACAGTAGCAAGAGATCGTGTTTGCGGCACATCTTCACACATTACAGGGCTGTTTGCAGGGGGTGATCCTGCAACAAATATCATTGATACTGTGACGATTGCATCTACGTCTAACGCAACTGACTTTGGCGATTTAACAGTAGCACGATTTGGAGCGATGGGAGCATCTAACGCCCACGGCGGTCTAGCATGATAACGGGAGAAAACCATGCCTAAAGATACAATAAAAGAAACGGCACTCGCCACAGTAGACCTTAACATCCAGCTTCCATCTGCGAAGCCTGAGTACAAATCTATGCTGGCTAACATTGCCGAGAAGGCTCCCGCCATTGCACAAGCGTCTAGCAACTTCTACAAGTCGCACTCTCAGATGATGAGCGTGACGCTGGACGTTACTGCAATTACTCCGATCCGCTCTGTGAAGCACAGCCTTGCTGAGATCGAGAAGACCAAGTCTGCCTTGCAGGAAGGTTACTTCCGCATGAAAAAGGAAGAGGTCAAACTCAAGAAGCTGGAGCGCAAGCTGTCAGAAGAGACCGACGATCTTGAGCGCGAGATGCTGGAGATTAAGATCAACGAAAAGCAAGCCAATGCTGCAAATTCTCGCGGCTACGTCGAGGCGGCTGTTCGCAAGCTAAACTTCTTCACCAACCAGTACGACAACCTGATGAAGAAGATCGGCAAGGATGAGTTGACCGAGGAAGATTACGAGCTTGAGGAAATCAAGTATCACATTATGACTTGCATGAAACAGGCGCTCAACTCTGCCCGTCCACGCAACGGTGTGATCGACGAAGGCAACATGATCTACCTGTTTGACCTTGGCATCAACGCTGCACAAGCGCAGCTTGAAGTTATGTCGTATCTCAACTGGGAGAACGAGCTTGTCAAAGAGGGTAAAGCTCCAGAGCATCACCACACGGTGCAGTGGTTAGAGGCTTGTGCAGATAAATGGGCGCACTGCCCCGGCGACTTTGCAAACAGCCGTGGTTTTGATATACTCGACAGAACATCTTTGACTAACACCCCGCAG
>Ga0196901_1000970_pt1 | contig 14697 bp, 3 predicted proteins | sample CB_VirMetaG_FD_169099 | JGI IMG/M metagenome (GOLD analysis project Ga0196901, IMG submission 169099) | Freshwater to marine saline gradient viral communities from Chesapeake Bay - CB_1504_1 Viral MetaG (v3) (version 3) | ecosystem: Environmental > Aquatic > Marine > Coastal | place: USA... | reverse complement strand
AGACATTGACAAGTTAATTTTAACTTTAAATGATATAAAACGTAGTCTTAAAGACGAAATTTAGAAAAATTTTAGTATATTTGCCATGTCAAAACATCAATTCATTGGCTTTTATTTTTGTAAGACAGTTTTAATTTCTGTAATTTTCTAATTGGTTACAGTTACTGATTAATAGCTCTGATAGGAGTCTCTTTAAAGAGACTCCTTTTTGTTTTCATCTTTTAAAATAATTTATCCAAATGGAGATGATGATTTACCTTTGTTACTTGATGATCCAAATGGAGATGATGATTTACCTTTGTTACTTGATGATCCAAATGGAGATGATGAACTTTTTCTTTTCTTAGCAGGAGGAATGTAGTTATACATCTGATCTTTCTCCTGTTCTCTTAGTTTACGTTCCTTTCGTTTCAACTCTTTTTCTACCTGCCTCTTGTCATATCCTGGAGAGTCAGGTCCAAATGTTATTTCCCATAAAGGAAAATCATACCTCTTCATATCAGACTCACTATTATAACCCTGAAGCATTTCTTCCTTTCTTTTCTTTTTATTAGCAGAATCTTTCTTAGCCTTTCTCAAGCCTTTGTACATATCTGATAATACTATTTTTCTAACATCTTTATACATAGGAATAAAACCTAGTATACCTAAAATTTCCAAAGGAAGCCTTATGAACCTTTCATCTTGTTGTCTTTCAATAGCGTCTGGTTGCACTTTATCTGATTCAAATATTTTATTTATTCCAAACACAGTTGTTTTTATCATAGGACTAAATGCAGCAAATAAGTTTGGAACAACATCTCCAACCAAAGGAATTTTGCCGTTTTTTTCTTTTGGAATAATAGTGTACTGTATAGCATCCCTATACTGGTCGTACTTCCCATCCCTTAGGAATTGACCATACCTTTCATTAAGGTCTTCTATACCAAGATTTATAATACTCTTTGTAGAATTACCAAAGTCCCTTCCTAATGCTAAAGATGTAAAAGTTGACACCATTGCTTGACCTAATATTTTTTCAATAGACTTCATACCTTGTTCATCATCATCTTCAAATTGAAAGTTTGAAAAGTCAAAGTCTTCATCATCTTCATCTTCAGTTAAGTCTTTAATAACTTCTGATACAAGTGTACCCATAAATGTATATGTAATCATACGAGTTGCTACACCTGCAAGCAAGGCAGCACCCTGCCTCTTATTGACTTGTCCGTTACCTACGGCAGCCATTATTCCTGTCCTAGCAGTTATGTATTCAAATATTAAGAACCTAGTCATGAAGCCATTAAATGCGTTAAACCCTCTTAAAAGACTGCTTTGATTTGGTTTTACAGTTCCCTTTAATATACCCATAAAAGCATTATCTGTAGCTCCTAAATAAACTGATTTAGTGTCGGCTAATGTCTTAGCATCATTTAATTCAGTAGCATACTTGTCCATATAAGTCTCATCATTGGAAGCAATCTTATCAAAGTCTGGAGACTTACCTGTAAGTTGTTTAAATCTATTTTCAAACGCACCAAACCACATCGGCTGCATTACTAATTTATCAGGTGAAGATATCAATGTATCGGCAGTAAACTCCACGCCTTTTATCCATCTCTGACCAGTCTTGTTCCAAAATTTTAATATTGTGTTTTCAACTTTTCCTTTAGCTCTACTAGCAGTAATGCCTGCTGCTTGATTTAAAATTCCTGTGTCCACAAACTTACCAGACAATCCTGTTGAAAATACTCTGTTTGTTTCTGTACTATTAAGGTTATTCATAACCTCTTTACCTTCAGGACTTGCTAAAAGTTTTCTGTTTTTTATTCCTGTTGTTATAGCTAAAGGGTCAAAAAATACTGCTCCAACTGCATTAGATAGTAATTCATATGTAGATCTAAAAGGTCCTGCAAGTATTGCTCTGTATCCTTGCTTTTGTATAAAATCTACCGCTTTATCTGCAATAGTGTTTTGAGTTAATGCATTACTCAATAGCATCTCTATTGATTCCACAGATGCATCACGAATGGCATTAAAAATTCTTCTTGTGTTTACAGGCATATTACCATCCTTATCGGATAGATTTTTTTCTATCTGGTTAATAGTTCTTCGAGCAGTTCTAATTGGCTCTGTTAAATTAAAGTCCATTAACGTATACTTAGCACCCCTTTGAACCGATGCATACACATCAAAGTTTAAAGGCGATACCTTCCCTGTTCTTTCAATTAAACTCTTAGCTTTTGTGGATGGCTTTAAGTATTTATTAAACATATCAGATATCTGAGATGTCTCCGTTTCAATAATGTCTGCCTTAGAAACTTCAGGTATAACACTCAGGTGAGTATAATTTTTAAGAGGCGTAATTTTAGTGCCTCTAATTATATTAGCAGTGTAAACTGCTCTTTCAGTCATAGACTTATTTATTTCTTCTAATGTTCTTATTGAATTTTTTTCTGCAACATTAAAGGATTTATATAATTGGTCAATATCAAAAGGCTTAGTTCCCTTCTCAGTATACGTATCAAGTATTTCCTGAAGCATTTTAGCATCAGTCTCGGTGTAACTTGTTGTCTCTGTCTTTATTCTTTTGATAGTAACTTTCAAAAAGTCCTCAACACTATTCACTTGCTTACTGTCTGGGTTACTTAAAAACTCTTGCTGAATAAGGTAAGACATCTGCTTATACTTAGACATAATAACCTTATTTGGTTCTCTACCAAAAGATTTAAACACTGCCTGCTCTACCTTTTCTATTTTAGCCTGCACCTCTTTTATAGACTTAGTGTATTTAGCTGAAGCTTCAGCAGACCTGTTAAATATAGAGTTAAATATATCTTTAGTTTTAAAGTCTCCAAATATTTGGTCAATATAAAAGGTAGGGTTACGCCTTTGTAATTCAGAGGTAGGAGTTTTCCCTGTTTTTCCAAACTTAGATTTAAGGTTTGCATAAATCTTACTAAGTGGCAATAATTTACTTCTCTTTATTGCGTTAGCACCTACCTTAGCATCATTGATGGCATTTATTTTGCCTACCATTATTTGAGCATAGTGTGGCAGGTATCCGTTGTTTATATTATCAATTACTTTGAATAAATTTTTCAGGTCATCCAAAGACAAGTCATTAATTGCATCAGTCTTTAAAAGTTTTTTAAACCTCTTAGCTAAGTCTCTTTCTAGTCTGCTTGGGAAAACCGATGGGTCAACTTCTTTTGTTGCCTTAACATCCTTAATAACTTCTTGTCTTTTTGCTTCAATTTCTGCCTCCGTTTTAGGTGTTGCAGGCTCAGTAGGTTTAATCTCAGACTTGTACTTTTTCATTACCTCGTACTGACTTTCATTTATTACCTCATCATCAAGCATCTGTTTTATTGTAGCAGCATAATCTAAATCACCTGTTTTTTTATCGTAAACCTTATCAGCATTCTCATATATATCAACTAACTCCATAGCCATAGACTGCTCTTCGTCTAACTGCTGAAGAATATCCTCTGTTAGTTGTATAACTTGCTCCATTGGAGGTAGTGACAAAACAGATTCTCTCTTTCCAAATATATTAATCAACTCCATGTATTGATCTAACACAGAGTCAGGTATTAGAGATGGCTTTACAGAGAACAGTCTCTGTAGTTGGTCTACTAATCCTTCAGCGATACCTAGCTTTGTGGACACATTCTTTCTAGCCTTACCTTTCTTGGCATTCGCTATCATCATTTTGTTTCCGTAGTCAGCGTCATTAAAAACCTTTGTCATGTACTCCACAAATCGTTCTACAGTGATAGGGTTATTAAAGTCATCTGGAACTTTGTTTATCACAGACACCATTTTATTAGGTGTAATTTTTCCTTTCTTAACTAAATCTCTTAATGAAGCGACAATATCTTTCTTTATTTCTTTTGCTTCCTTTTTTTGGTCGTTTAAAGCTTTAAATATTGTTCGTTGTTCGTCTGGTGTTATTTTTAAAACATTCTTAATCTCTGTAATTGCCTTCTTTATGGATGAGGTTCTCTTTCGTATTGGCTTATTACTAGGCTTTTGCTTACGAGACTCAGGGGTATCAGTAATTTTTAAGTCACTTGGTGAAAATAAATTTTCAGATATAGTGTTTTTAACATCTTCTAACAATTCAATCTTACTGTCTAAATTTTTTATTTTTTCAGAAGCTCTATTATTTAGTGAGCCATCTTTTTTAATTAATTTTGATTGAAGACGTTTTGCTTCCTTTTTAAAAACAGATACTGAGATATCTACAGTTTTAACTAAAGCATCTCGTAATCGTGTTGTTTCTATTTTATCTGTATTTGATAATCTTTTAGCAAGAGCAATATCTGATTTTAAAGATTTTATTTTTTCATTTATAATTCTGCTTTTACCATAACTTCTAGCAAATATTATATCAGAGATATCTATTCCTGCCACAAAAACTCTGGTTGGGTTTAGTAATTTACCCATCTCATTTTCTTGCTTTACTTTTTCTGATATCTGCTTACGTATAGATGGATTATTTGGGTCAAACTCAGTGTTGCTACCATCAGCTAGTTTTGCTTGTGTAGGCTCGAAAGCTACTATTTCTAATCCATTATCAAAATCTACACCATCAAAATTATCTTCTAAAAGAGATTCTTTAAATTCTTTATTTGCTTTTTTTAAAGCAGTTGGTGAATCATATTTTCTACTACCATCTGACGCCCAGTTTAAAAGGTCGTTCCATTCTTTGTTAGTTCCCTTGTATGGGTTTTTTATGTTTAGAAAGAAAGCTCTTGCTTCTGTAAGTTTGTTTTCTAAATAAGGGTTTTGCAATCCTCCAATGAATGCGTATTGGTCTGCTGCTTTTTTGTTAGATGCAAAGAAAAAACCTGCCTTTGCTATTTCGGTATTAGTTAAAGAGCCAAGTTTCTTTTTGTCAAACACATTAAAATCGGCTGCACTTCCATGATAAACAACCATAGGCTCACCATTCTCATCGACAATCTTTGATGAATTTGCATCTCTAACTAAAATTCCTGAACCTTTTTTACCCCAATTTCTTTTAGCATTTTCTATAGCGTGAGGTCTGTTCAATCCTTTTATACTTTCTTTTTCCCAAGTTTTTCCATTATCCGCAGATATCTCTACATCTAAATTGTATTTATACGATTGTTCATCAAAACCCTTTTGTTTATTTGAGTCACTTGAAATGCCCATTAAATTATCAGGTGTTTTGTCATATCCCGTTATGGTGCTATCGTAATTCCAATCACCGAACCACTTCTTAAACACAGGTGTTCTTACAGCATCATACTGCACGTCTGTTAAGTTAGATTGCTTTCCATTAGGAGCTAGTCTTGTAGTTCTCTGCTTACGAGACTGAGGTGCGTCTTCTAAAACTTTATCTGTTATTTCATATTCAGAAGTACCAGTTCTATCACTTACTTTAAGTAAATTTATATATCCCTTACGAACTAAAGATTCATTAAATGGTTTTCCTTCTTTACTTGGAACTGTAAACTTAACAGTTTTTGTTCCATTTTCTTTCATTAATCTTAATGCATCTAACATCAAAGATGTACCAGTTCCTTTTCCTTTATCACCTACTTGAAGAATAAAAATCTCTCCCCTTGTTTCTTTCTTTTTTTCTCCTGGAAAATCTTTATTTTTAACAAAACCAATTATTGTAGAGCCTTCTACTCCTTCGGTGGCTTTATAATCTTTAGTTGCTATCTCAAAACTATCAGGTCCTGCTCCTTCAACAACATTTATAGTTGTGTTGGGTGTATTAATTTTTGCTAGTTTGTAGTTAGGTTTCTGCTTACGAGACTGAGGTGCTACTATATTGCCACTAGCTTTTGATAACTTAGCAGTTCTACCATACTGAGATAATGCCATTGCTGCTGATGGATGTTTTTCAGAGTATTCCTTCCACGAGAAAACTTTTCCTGATGACTGATTTAGTTCAGGATATGTTGTGTCTATATTATACGCTCCATCTAAAAAGAAAACTTCTATTTCTTGGTCTGAAGATATTTCTGCAGGATATGACTTATGGTAAAATTCATCTGACTTAGGAGTAATTTTTGTTGATAAAGTTCCCTTTGTTCTCATCAGCATTACTACATCCCAAAGCTTAGTTGCCTGCTTAGTTTTTTCTTCTTCAAACTTACTTGCTACTTCTGATATAGAACCTGCCGTTGGAAACTTTCTATCTTCAGTAACTTTAGGATCTCCTAATATAGCCTTTATAATTGCTTTTCTTTTCTCAAACGAAAGTGTTGTGTCATCTCCCAATAACACTTTGTTTAACTTGGTAATCATAGTCTCTATGTTATCAGACTTTTTTATATTTAAGTCCGACTCAGTTAAGTTTACTGATTTTAATGTAAGAGCTTTAGTTAAGTATTCACTAAACAACTTCTTAGTAACCTTGCTAGACTTTGATCTTAAATCAAACTTCATAAACTCCCACACAGTCTCAAACATATCTTGATTGCTCATATGAGAATTTGGCTTCATTATGATTGGAGTTGCATAAATATAACCATCTTTGTCTCTATTAGCATTCATATTTTCAGCTATACTAGTAGCTTTAGAGAGAGTTCTAGATGCCCACCACTTACCAGTTATCTGAGGAAAGTATATTCCACCAAAAAATTTGAATACAGGATTATTTTTAGCGTCAGCTATAAAAGCTCCTGTCATTCTATCAGACTCAAGTAAGTTAGATTTTTTTTGATTGAAATTACTTAAAGGAGTATCTTCAGACAAATTTATATTTGGATTAGTAGGAAACCTTTTTAAGGTAAAACTTGTTAATACAGAAGCTTGCTTTCTTGCTTTTCCATTTATAACCCCACTAACACTACCATCTAATATAGCAACATCCTGCTCTGTAATTTCTTGTCCTGCTTCCACCTTTGCAGACACCACGTTTAATAAGTCAATAACCTCAGCATCAGTAAACTTCTTAACCCCCAGTATATTAGCTAGTTTGTTAATCCATCTATGTACTAGGTTCTGAGTAGGTGCGTCCATTTTTGGATACTCCGATGCTAGTAATCCAAACAACTCGGCAATACTCTCCTCACTCTCAAGTGCAGACTCATATTTATCAGAATGTTTCTTTAGTTTCTCTAGTAACTCTGGCGATGCAGTTTTTTTAACTGCCTTAAACATCCTGTCAGTAATAGCTTTAGCCTGCTTATTGGTGATTCCATTTCTTAGTAACAATGCGTGGAACACCTCGTGGGCTACTGTGTTAGCCTGAGCATTTGTTGCGTTTATATGAATAGTCTTTGTTGCAGGATTGTATTCCCCATTTGTAGACTGCTCTCTACCTTCTTCTCCTGTAGCTTTACGATAAGATGCGTCATCATTATGTAAAACTATTTTAATGTCCTTATCGAGCTTATTTAAAGCCTTCTTAGCATTGTCTACTTGTTTCTCTACTTTTACTTCTGCTTTAGGAGCAGGGTCTACAGAAATTTTATCAAAATTTTCTATAGCTTTTTTAACTAAATCAAGTTTGTTTTCTAAATCAAATAATATATTTGAAGCAACACTAAAATTATCATTATCTTGTTCAGTTGATTTACCTTTATAATTAGGCAGAAACTTTTCACCTAATTTTCTTACTTCTTTCTTTTTTTTATTTATACTAGAAATAATACTATTTTCAATACCTTTTAATACTATTGAAGACAATCCTTTTAATCCTTTCTCGTATTTTTCTTGTTCAGTTTCTACCTCAACTTTTTCTTCTGCTTTTACAGAAATTTTATCAAACTTTTTATAGCTTTCTATAAAAAATTTCGCTTCTTCAATTTGATTGTCTAAGTCCCTTATAGTAGCAGTATCTTTTGTAGATTCTTTTTTAGTTTCTAACGCTTCTATTATATTGTACTCCTCTAAAACCTCTTCAAGCAGCTTTATTTGTTCTTTAACAACGCCTAATAAAGGGAATTTTTTTAATTCTTTTATTTTTTTATTTACAGCATTTTTACTATATAAGTCACCTTGTATTTCCAGTCTATCTTTAGTTTTACTGTCAAGCAATGAATTTAAATATTCTGTTCTTTTAATTTGCCTTTCTACCTCAGCATTATCACCCTTTCTTTTTGCTTCATTTCCAGCTTGTATCGATTCAAACCTTTTTTGTTGTATCTCTTGAGGTGTCATTAGTACTTCATCATCAACCTCTACTTTTTGTTTTTCATCAACAACCTCTGTAGTATCTTGACCTGTTTCTGTTTTGGTAGCGTCTTCAACTTCTCTAAATTCGTTTTGGAATTCTTCATCTTGTTCTAGTATTTCATTAATTTTTTTAGGTTCGATTAAAGCCTGTCCTGATTTAGGAAAATTATCCATAGACTCAGCTTCTTTTAATAGTATTTGATACGCAGCCTCCTCAGCGTTTACACCTCTCAGTGTAACAGTTTCACTACCATCTGGACTTCTAAGTACAACCCTTGATATCTGTCCTCTTTTATTTATTTTTATTCCTGACTTTTCAGGGACTAATGTTTTGTCATTAAAGTTTAAGTTGCCATCACCATCAACAGATATGTTAGACACATCCTGTTTTACCCCTATCTCACTTAATGGTTTTTGTAAAACCTCATCAACATTACCTATCTCTGTTATGTTACCATCAGAGTCTTCAATAACAACCTGCTGACCCTCTATATACAATTCACCTTCAATAGGTGTTTCTAATGCTGAACCACCAAGTTCAGTTAATGTAACAGGTCTATTTACTAGGTCATTTAAGGTTATATCTTTAGGTGTTTCTTCTACCTGAGTCTCTGTTTTTTCTGTAGTATCTTGGTCCTTAATAAATAACTCAGTTGCCCTAGCTAAATTCTGCTCTTCGGTTATATTAAACTCTTCATCACCGCTTGCTTCTGCCTCTGCTACTAATTCTTTACTTGCCTGCTCTAAATATTTTATTTGCTTATTTTGTTCAATATCTCTAAAAAGGTCTTCACCTGTAACAACCTCTTCTGCCGTTGAATTAATAATATCATTCGCATCTTTTGAATCTTTTGCGTATAAAGCTTCTAACTGTGCGTCTACATCAGCTATTTTATTGTCTACATCTTTTTTTCCAGGACCTTCCAAGCCCTCTCTTTGATTAAGTAAGTTCTGTCTTTGAGTTAATAAATCTGAAGCAGGCACCATATTTTCAGACAAAATTATAGTTCCCTTTGTTTTATTTTCAGCCGTCTGCATATTGTATATTTCTGTATACGCATTCACAGCTTCTTTTTTAGTTAAAGCTTTTTCCTTAATTAGAACGTCTAAAGTTCCTTGTAAGTCACTTATGTCTTTTGCAATTGTTCTTACTAAGTCATCTCTTTTATTTCCTGTTAAAAGTTTTACAGAACCTAAAGCAGAAGTTGCCCCTATAGTCATTACCGCAGTTTCGATAATACCTTCTTTTGTAATTTCGGAGTCTAATACGTTTTGACCTATGCTTTTGTTAACTAAATAATTTATTCCTTTTTCAGCAACCAAAACAGGAAATTCTTCTATAAATAATTCTTGGGCATTCTCTTTAATAAGCTCATAACTTTTGGTTTTAAATTGAGCCCCTGTAAAACTTTTTCCCTTAGTAATTGCTAAGTTTTTTATTTGATCTTTAATACCATTTAAGCCAGTTAATAATTTTTCATTACTTCCTGCTAACCCTGAAAACACACCATCTAAAGTAGATATTGCTTGACCTGCATTAACAGCTATATTCATAGCTTCCTTCTCACTCATTCCTGTGGCAATTAACTGAGACCTAATATCATCAACATTGTCAACAACTCCACTTGTAAAGGAAGTAAGGCCCATTGCTACTTTACCTGCTGTGCCAGTCTTCATGTATTTTTTTAATCCTAATGCATTGTTTACTTTGCCACCTGTTCTTATTAATCCAAACAAGTTAACTAACGTATTTGTAAGACCTGTAACAACAGACCCTCCTGTAAACATAAGTTCAGATTTTGGAACATCTTTGGATCTTTTTTGTATTTCTTTTATTGTATTATCAGGAATAATCCCACTCATTAAAATATTCGTGTTTTGATCATAAACCTGCCCATTCTTATCAACAAAATATTTTTCTCCTCTGTATATAACTGGCTTGCCTGATAAAAATCCTGATCTTTTAGCAGCACCAAAATCAACATCATAAAGTTCAGCAGTATCAGCAAACATATCGGTAAGTCCTGCTAAAACCCCTTTTTTATCATAACCCCTATCTGTTAAACGCTGGTCAAAAAACCCTGGTATACCTGCGAAAAAATTTAAAGCAAAACCTGTAAAAGCAGTATTTGCTGTTCTTAACAATTCTAAAGTTCCTTCACTAATCCCTTCACCTTTTTTTACTGCATTATAAAGTCTTTTTCTTTTTTCTAAGTCTTTGTCTACAGTCATTTCTTTAAACTTAGGAAACAAGTCTATTGACTCACTTATTGTCCCAACCTTGTCATAAAATTGTTTCTTAAGATCTTTCTCTTCTTTCTTTAATATTTTAATTTTATTAGAGTCTGAGGTAAGTTTTTGTAAGGCTTTATTTTTCTCTAAATCATTAGTTATATCGTTTAATTCTGTAGCTTGGTATGATTGAATTTTTTCGTACTGTCTTTGTTCTTTTTCAAATTCATCTCCTTCTTCGCTAGTCAAAAGAGTTTTAAAAAACTTAAACACAGAGCCTTCTTGCCTTGTGTTTACTTTGTCCCACTTTAAATAATTTTCTTTATTAATTCCTAAAGACTCTAATTTATATGCGTCAGGAACATCATCTCTTTTAAAGTCTTCAACATCAACTTGAACATCGTCATAATTTTTTTTATATGATTCATCCGTTGCAGTTTCATAAGTTTTTATAGCGTCTAATACATCAGGTTTTATTTGAGATTCTTTTTTATACTCAAACTCACCTGTTTCATTATTTTTAAGTCTATATGTTTTTTCTCTACTTTCTAATCGCTCTTTATCAAAATCAGTAAGCCCTTCGGTACTAATTATTGACTTAACTCCTTCGTTTGCTTCAATATATCCTACTGAATTTAGTAGTTTTTTTCTTTCACCTGCAGCAGTAAGGTCTTCTTTGGTTAAGTCATCAAGTCTTATGGCTTCATACACCTCCTTAGAAGGAACGTCTTCTCTTTGAAAAATAGACTCTAATTCTTTCTCTGTTGCATTAGGTTTGTTTGCTATTAGCCTGGCAGTTTCTTTATCATAAAGCTCTACTTGATTCCTGTACTCCTCTACAGAATCTGTTTCAATTTTCTGTGGACTTGAAAAATCCAAAGAATCTTGGTCCGTATCCAATACCAAATTTTGTTCTGGAGCAATAAAATCTGATTCGTCTTTTTTTTTTAACTTTTCAAATTCTTGTAAATCTGCAAAAGCACCTGGCTTTATTATAGAAAACAAAGTAGCATTATCAACTTGATTTGCAAAATCTTGAAACTCTTCAAAAGATGAAAAAGCTCCATCAACAGTTAATTCAAATAAATCTTCAATTTCAAACATACTTATTTTTCTGTATTAAATATTTTAGTAGCTTCAGGCATATTTACATTTTCTTCCTTCATAATTTGGGCAATAGTTCTTCTTCTTTTATTGCCCGTACCTGTGTTAGTTTTGCTTTTATTTTTTATATATTTCTGCTCATATAATGTTTTCATAAACGCTTTAAGCTTACGTCTTTCTTTTTCTCCTTCAACATTACTAATACCCATAAAATCACCTTCTATTGTCACAGACCCCTCATAACCTGCAGCATCAATAATAAACTTGTCATTGTCTATTGGAGTAAAAATTAAATCAAAGTCATCCTTAAATTTATCTTTAATAGCAACTTGCATGGTTTCATCTTCGCCATAAAAATCTAATTCAAATAAATCTTCATTTAATTTTTTATCTATTGCTTCCATATCAAAACCTTTATCTACTGCCTGGGTATTTACTTCCGCTATATAATCCTCTGTTAATTTTTCGTTGAAAGTTGCGTCTTTGTCGTAGTTTCCTCTTTCAAGAATAGTTCTTATTCCATCATTTGATTTTCCTGTTAATAAATTGCTAGCAGACTCTATAAACTGAGCTACAGTTTTAGCTTTTTTGTTTTTTCCCTCTCCTACATAAAAAGAAATATCTCTTGTTTCTAGTATTCCATCATTATTTTTAAAAGTAACTTCAATACCATTAGGAGTTCTTATAACTTTTTTAGTCGCCTCGTTTAAGTCCCTAAAATAATCAATTGCAGTTTGTACTTGCGTTTCATCACCTGTCATTAATAAACCAATATTAGATACCTGATAATCTTCTTGCTTATATCTATTGTTTCTTTCTGTGTAATCTCTACCCTCTCTTGGTTGAGTCTTAGTTTCATCACGACCAAACAATAACTCTGCCTGAGTATTTAAATGTTCTTCAGCAGCTTCCATTTGCTTCTGACCTATATTTACCTCCTCTACTCTTGGCTTAGTTTTTAATTCATTTTCAGCATACTCCTTACCATACTTATCTATAGCTGACTGAATATATTTATTATTATAAGAACCTGTCTCGTCTAACTGTAAATTTTTAGCTTCATCAGGATGTGTCTTGTTTACCCAAGCTCTAAATTTATTACCATCTTCAATGTTTTTAAACTTAGGATTGTCATAAACTTTTATTTTCTTTTTAGCATTATAGTCAAAAACCATTCTTCCTGAACCAGGTTGTGCAGGGTCTGCAATCATAAGAATACTATCCTCGTCAACTTCCTTTGGATCATAAACAATCTTATACTCATTTCCTGTTTCAGGATTTACCCCCATGTAGTCTAGAAGAACACTACCTGCATTAGTGTTACTTTGACCTGCTAATTGACCCTTAATAAATTCTTTTAATGCATCTTTATATTCAGGATTTTGTCTTATATCTGTTATTTTTAGATTAGGTCCAAATGTTTTTGCATATGAAGCTTCCCATTTATCAAGCCTATCGTATAGTGTGTCTATTTGATACTTGTCTATTCTTTGGTCTAATGAAGCGTGCATCTGTAAAACAGAAGTAAAACTACCTGGAGTTTTATCCATAGTCCTAACAGTCTTATCATCAATCTTAGTATCAATTAATTTACCAATGCTTACTTGACCATTAGTTGGGTCTATGTATGCTTCGTTATTAGTAAAATTCATAAAAGCTTCTGCCCTACCCCACAACGCTAAATTAGCTACAGAACCTATTCCACTATCAACATATTTCATACCATCCTCATACATAGATTGGTATTTTTTAGATAAATTAAAAAGTTGTGTAGTACCCTGTGTTAAATTAGCACGACCAACATTATAGTCTCTTAACTTTAACTGACCTGATTTTAAAAGCTTGTCCTGCATTAAACGCATTTCTTGTGCGTTGTTAGCATAATTCATAGCAAACTCATTTATACCTCTGTGTTCTCCCTGAGGAGCTTCTGAAAGGGTTGTACCTAGCTCTGTAGTAGCGTCATCTATAGCCTTTCTTTTAGAGTCTCTAATAGCCTGAGCCTCATTAAGAGAGTTAACCATGTTAGAGCTAATCTCTGCCCAATTTACTTGACTACTTGCATCCCTTTCTGCGTACTTATAGTATGTTGCCATTACTTTTAATTTTATTTTTTAATTTAATCCAAAAAATGATGTTGCTCCTGTGGTTTGTGGATTATAAATATTCATTAAATATGATGCTTGAGCAGGGTTTGCTCCTGCTAAATACGCTTGTGGGTCTTTTCTAAATTGTTCTTCATCAAACTTATCATATCCTATTATAGTGCCATCTTCATTTTTTCCTTTTTTAGAAAACACATCTATATTAACTCCTGGAATTATCTTATCAGCTATAAATTTTTGTTGCGTGGCTAACTTTCCGCCTGCTCCTGTAAATTTACTAAAACTTTCGTTATTATTTAATGCAGGATTATATTCTGCTCGTGCGGTTTTTACATCTGCCCTCATATCCCTATTGTTTTGTCTTACCCCTGCACCCTTAGCATACAATGGTGCTGCTTGCATTACCTGAGAACCAAAGGATGCTAACGATTGAAACCCTTGTGTCTGTGCTGCCGTTGCTGCCTGACTAGCATCTGCTGCTGCCATTTGTGCTCCTGCAACCTCACCTAAATCTAACTGAACACCAACGTCACGAAGCCTTGATTCTTCTGCTGCTGCTGCCCTATCCAATGCAGTCATCTCTTGACCCATTGCTGATCTAATTCCCTGCTGACCTTTTTGTTGTGCTAGTTGTATTCTACCTACACCTGCTGCTGCACCACGTTCAGACTCTCTTGCTGCCTCAACGCCCTGTGCTCCTGCAACCAGTAAAGCCTCACGTTCAAGTTCGTAAGGTTCTTTCTGTATGCCTAATGCATCCAAGTAGTTTACCTCAAGTTTTTTTCTAGCTGCAGCCATTGCTTTAGCTGCTTCACGATTTGCTCTGTCTTCAGCCTTACGTTGTTTGCCTGCCTGTAAAAAAGACATACCCGTTGACGCTGCAGTTATCGCTAAACCTATTCCTGCTATTATTCCTGCCATAACTTTTCTTTTTTATTGTATTCTTCCATGGTTATTGAAAAAAAATTATTTTCTATGTCTTCCATGTTTTTAGTATCTGTTGGATTAGCTATTATATTTATCCAAACACAATCCTCTAAACATTTAATTAACCTTTTAGTTCCTTTTAAAGAGTGAGACCAACATGGAGCAATATGTTCTACAGTTTCGT
>Ga0196901_1000969_pt1 | contig 14701 bp, 26 predicted proteins | sample CB_VirMetaG_FD_169099 | JGI IMG/M metagenome (GOLD analysis project Ga0196901, IMG submission 169099) | Freshwater to marine saline gradient viral communities from Chesapeake Bay - CB_1504_1 Viral MetaG (v3) (version 3) | ecosystem: Environmental > Aquatic > Marine > Coastal | place: USA... | reverse complement strand
ACCGCGTAAGGCCAACCCGGCCCGGAGTGATCCGGGCCGGTTGAGCACACGGAGAACAGCATGCGAATCAAGATGACACGAGGGGCCCGCGGTGATCACGGTGCAACTTTATCAGTGGGCGAAATCGTTATGGTCCGGGATGAATTGGCGCATGCGCTAATCCAAGCCGGCCGCGCGGTGGAGACCACCGAAGAGGTGCGCACTGAGCCGACTGCGGTTGAAACAAACGACGAGGACAAGAGCCATGGCCGCAGAAAGCGCAGCCGATTTGCTTAGTCTGTTTGACCTCGACGACTTTGCAGTGCAGGTGACCCTGAATGGCACCACGATCCGCGCCATTGTCGATTATGACGATGTCGAGGTGATGGGTGACTTTCATCGGTGGCCGGTGCTGACCGTTCGCACCATGGACCTCGATGCTGATCCGCATGGCGACTCCGTCGTGCTCAATGGCACCACGTACACGATTGTCAATGTTGACCCCGATGGCACCGGCGTTTCGCGCTTGGTGCTCAACACATAGGAGTAGGAATTATGGCCGTTCACAAGGGCAGTGAAGGCACGGTGAAGGTGGGTTCGGATTCAATTGGTGAATTGAAATCCTTTTCCGTCCAACACAGCAGTGCCACCATCGACACCACCACCATGGGTGATGAGTCGGTGACGCGTCTCGCAGGTTTGAAATCATGGTCGGGCAGTGCCGACGCGCATTGGGATGAAGCGGACACCGCACAGGTCGCACTCACCGCAGGCGCATCGGTCTCGCTGACTTTTGCACCGGAAGGCAATACCAGCGGCGACACCATTTACAGCGGCACCGCAATTGTCACCAACATCGACCGCAGCTCGACCCACGATGGCGTGGTCGAGGTCTCCTTCACGTTTGAAGGCGACGGCGCATTGACCACCAGCACGGTGGCCTAATGTCCGCGATTGATCGCGTAACTCAACACTTCGATGCACTGGAGATCCGGTGCATCGAGGTGCCTGAGTGGGAACTCGAGATCTATGTTTGGCCGTTCACGCTGTCGGAAAAACAAAAGGTCTACAAAAAGGCACAGGACGATGACCTGGCGCTGATGGCCTACGTGCTGATCGAAAAGGCCATGGACGCGCAAGGCAATCCGCTGTTCACGCTCGAGGACAAGCTCAAGCTGATGCGTCATGCGGACGTCAATGTGGTCGCGCGGGTTGCCGCCGACATCATGATCGCGCCCGAGGTGAGCGCGCAAAAAAAGCCCTCGAAGAAAACCCCGAGCGCCTGATCATGCTGCAACTCGCCGAACACCTGCACAAAAGCATCGCCGAAATTGAAGCGATGAGCGTGGCGCACTTCAACGAGTGGGTCGCGTACTTCGAGCTCAAGCACGAGCGCGAGCAGGCCGAACGCGCTGCACGAGGATTGCGCCGTGGCGCGTGAAGTCGTTTTTCCCATCCGTGCCGAGGACAAAACCCAACAGGCGTTTCGCTCGGTGCGCAAAAATCTGGATGGGCTCAGACGCACCATGACCTCGCTGCGCGGCGCGATTGCCGTGTCGGGGTTCACCTACCTGGTGAAGTCGGCCGCGCAAGCGGGCGATGAGATCGCCAAGTTTTCCAAGCGAATCGGCATCAATGCCCAAGCCTTGCAGGAATTACAGTTTGCCGCGACCCAAGCCGGCATCCGCACCGAAACCTTCAACATGGCGATGCAGCGTTTCACCCGCCGCAGCGCCGAAGCCGCGATTGGCACCGGCGAAGCCAAAGACGCACTGCGCACGCTCGGCATCCAGCTGACCGACAGCCAAGGCCAACTGCGCCCAGCCGAGCAGCTCCTCGGTGATGTTGCCGAAGCCTTCAAGAAGATCGAGAGCCCGGCCGATCGGGTGCGCCTTGCGTTCAAGCTGTTCGACGCCGAAGGCGTGGCCATGCTGCAAATGTTGGGCGACGGCAAGGCCGCGATGGAGGCGATGCGCGAAGAGGCGCGCCGCCTCGGGATCGTCATGTCCGAGGACACGCTCAAGAACGCGGAAAAGATCAACGACCAGTTTGACATCATGGCGCGGGTGATCGGCACCAACCTGAACACTGCGCTGGTGGAAACCGCGCCACTGTGGACCACGCTGTCGCAAGGCATCGCCAACGCAGCGAAAGATTTGAATCTGTTTTTGAGTCGCTACAAGGAAGTGCAAAGCCTCACCACCGATCAGCTGGTGGCCGAGTCGAATCGCTTGGGCGAACAAATCGCCAGCATGCGCGCCTCGATTGCCGGCAAGGATGAAGGCGACCGCTTCCGCAAGGATGTCGAAGCGCAACTCATCCCGCTGGAAAAACGCTTTGAAGAATTGCAAGCGCGACTGTGGAGCACGCCAACCGGCAGCACGCCGCAGGTGATGATGCCAACGCTACCGATCGTCGGCGACCCGCGCAAGGATGAAGCGAAGATTGCCGCGGCTTTCCGCAAGACCGAAGAAAGCGTGCGCCCGGCGCTTAAGCTGCAACGCGACTATGAGGCCGCGCTGCGCTCGGTGCAGGAAGCGCGCCAAGCGGGCCTGATCACCGACGAAAACGCCCTGGCGATGATCCGCGAGTTGAACAAGGCGCACCACGAAAACGTGCTGGCGCTGAGTGAAACCAAGGACAAAACCAAGGAGCTCAAAGACACCAGCCAAAGCACGTTCGAGGCAATCAAGAAAGCGGCACAAGACAGCGCGCTGCGTTTGGAGTCGAGCATCACCGACGCGCTGATTGGCGCCGAAGGGCAGATGCGCAGTTTCGGCGACATGGCGATGGGTGTCTTGCGCGCGGTCGCGACCGAAATGATCCGCATGAACATCGCACGCCCGATTGCCAGCGGCTTGTCGAGCGCAATCGGCAGCCTCGACTTTTCTTCGATTGGTTCGATGTTTGGCTTTGCCACCGGCGGCCGTCCGCCGTTGGGCCGGACCTCGATCGTGGGCGAAAACGGACCCGAGCTGTTTGTGCCGGATCAGGCCGGCACCATTGTTCCGAACGGCGCCAGCGCCGGTGCGGTGACGGTGAACTTCAACCTCACCGCCGTCGACACCCAAACCGGGGTCGGATTCTTGTTGGCCAATCGGGCCAACATCGTCGGCATGGTGCAAGAGGCCTTCAACCGCCGCGGCGCCCGCGGCCCGCTGGGGTAAATCATGGCCGGCACGTTTCCCGCTTCACCCGCACCCAGCTCGATCAAGGTCGGCAGCCACCAGCCCACGCTGGTGTCCACCGCGCATTCGCTGAAACGTCAAGTGCGCACGCGCGGCGTGCAGCGCTGGAGCTTTGAGCTGCAATTTCCGCCCATGACGCGCGCTGAATTTGCGCCCATCTTCGCGCACTGCGTCGCGCAGCAAGGCCAATTTGGCACGTTCAGTTTTGTACCGCACACGGTCAGCAGCAGCCGCGGCACGGTTTCCGGCAGCGTCACCGCCGATGGTGGTGCCGCCGCGGGCGCTTCGACGGTTGCGATCACCGGCCTGACCGGCACGCTCAAGGCGGGCGACTTTGTGAAGTTTGCCGGCCACGCCAAGGTCTACATGCTCACCGCCGACGCGACTACCAGCCTGAGCATCGAGCCGCCGCTGTTGAGCGCAGTCGCCAGTGGTGAAGCGGTCAGCTACACCGATGTCGCGTTCACCTGTGCGCTGGGCGCCGATGTCAACGAATACCAGACCGGCGCACCGGCGGTCTACGCCTTCCAAGTTGCACTGATCGAGGTGCCGTAATGGCCGACCGCAGCGCCACCGCGGCATGGATCGCGCAAGCCGAGGCCAGCGCCAACCGGCCGGTGCACTTGCTCGAGCTGGTGTTCGACAGCGAAACCACCTACCTCACCGACGCCGATCGCGCGATCACATGGGGCAGCAACACCTACCAAGCGATGGGCCACTTTCTCGCGTTCTCCGACATCGAAGAATCGAGCGAAGTCGAGGTGACCTCGATGACCGGCACGCTGAGCGGGGTCGATCAGGCCTACGTCGCGCTGTTCTTGTCCGAGACCTACCTCGATCGACCAGTGAATTTGTACAAAGCCTTCCTCGATGCCGGCATGGGTGTGGTCAGCGATCCGTTGCTGATTTTCTCCGGCCGCCTCAATCAGCCGGTGATCAACGAAAACCCGGACGAGGGCAGCTGCACCATCGCGATCAGCGCGACCTCGCATTGGGTCGACTTCGAGCGCCGGCCGGGCCGGCACACCAATCACGCCGAGCAGCAAGTGTGGTTTCCCGGCGATCTGGGCTTTGAGTTTTCCAGCGAAGTGGTCAAGGAAATTCGATGGGGGCGGACATGACGCCCGCCGAAGAATTGTATTTGGTGCAGATTTTGAACCAGGCGCGCGACCACGATTTCGCGTGGGGGCGGAATGACTGCAACACGCTCGGCCTGACCTGGGTCGATTTTCTGTGCGGCACCAACTATTTGAGCACCACCCGCGGCAGCTACTGTGACGCGCGCGGCGCGATCAAGTACGCCAAAACCATGCCGCGCTGGTGTCAGGGCTTGGCCGAACTCGGCTGGGTCGAGCTCGAGTATTCCGAAATTCGACAGGGCGACCTCGCGGTGGTCGAGGATGACGCGTTTGACCGCGTGCACATCATCACCGGCCGCCATGTGGTGTCGTTGCATGAGGGCGAGGGCTTTGTGCGCTATCCCATCGAGCAATTCAGCCACGCCCGATTCTGGAGCTTTTTCTAATGGGCGCCGCCGCACCCATCATTGGCGCCATCGCCGGATCGTTTGCCGGCGGCTATGTCGCCAGCACCGTGTTGGCCGGCACCATGATCGGCGCCTCGGGCTTCATCGTCGGCATGGCCGTCGGTCGCGCTGTGGGCTCGATGGTCGGGTCCAGCCTTGCGACCTCGCTGTTTGGTGAAAAGCCAAAGCTGCCGGATTATTCCACCGCGCTTGGCGATCGCGGCATTCTGCAAAACATTGTCGGGTCGAGCGAGCCGATCCCGGTGGTGTATGGCGTGCGCCGGGTCGGCGGCATCCGCGTGTTCATCGAATCTTCGGGCACTGACAATGAATACCTGCACTTGGTTTTGGTGTTGTCGGAAGGCGAGGTGGACGGCGTCACCGCGCTGTACCTCAACGAAGAGGCCAGCACGCTCAGCAAATTCTCGGGCCTTGTTGAATGGACTCTGCACACCGGCGCAGACGATCAGCTGGTCGACACCAATCTCGACAACCGCTTGGCGAGCTGGACCAGCAATCATCGTTTGCGCGGCACGGCCTATGTTTATGTCCGTCTCAAATATGACCAGGACGCATTCGCCGGCGGCATTCCGCAGATCACCGCCGACGTGCGCGGGGTCGAGGTCTATGACCCGCGCAGCGCGAGCACGGCATGGTCGGACAACCCGGCATTGTGCGTGCGCGATTACCTCACCAATGGGCGCTATGGTCGGGCTATTCCGACCAGTATGATCGACGAGGCGAGCTTCATTGCCGCCGCAAATTACTGCGATGAGCTGGTGTACAAGGGCGGCACCAGCGCGAAGCGTTACACCCTCAACGGCGTGGTCGACACCTCAAGCACCAGCCTTGAGGTGATCCGCGAAATGCTCACCGCCTGCCGCGGCATGCTGGTGTTCACCGGCGGCAAGTATCGTTTGGTGATCGACAAGCCCGAGGCCGCGGGTTTCGCCTTCACCGAGGACAACGTGCTGGGCGCATGGACGATTTCGCTCGGCGATAAGACCAACACCTACAACCGCATCCGCGCCAACTTCTTCAATCCAGAACGCAGCTGGCAACCGGACATTGCAACCATCGACAGCGCCGGACTGCGCAGCCTCGACAATGGCTTGTTGCTTGAGCGCGAGATTTCCTTGCCGTTCACCAGCGATGAGGCGACCGCCAAGCAGATCGCGACCATCAACCTCAATCAGTCGCGCCAGCAAATCCTGACCGAATTTACCGCGACGGTGGCCGGTATCCGTTGCGAAGTCGGCGACGTGATCACCATCACCCACAGCACGCCGGGCTGGTCTGCTAAAAAATTCCGCGTGCTGCGCATGGCGCTGCAAAACAACGACGAGGTGCGTGTCACCGCGCTCGAGTACGACGAGACGGTGTACGACTTCGGCAGCATTCCGGTTTCGGATGCGACCCCCAACACCAACTTGCCCAACATGCTCACAGTCGCCGCGCCGGGCGCACCCAGCGTGATCGAGTCGCTGTACATCACCAAGTCGGGCGCCGGGGTGAAAGCAAAAGTCGACCTGGCATGGGCCGCGGCACGTGACATTTTCGTGCGCGATTATCAGGTGCAATATCGCCTGCAAAGCGAGGCGAGCTTCCGCGTCGCGGGGGTCACCACGGACACCCGGTTTGAAATCTTCGACATCACGCCGGGACGCTACGATTTCCGCGTCAAGGCGATCAATTCCGTCGGCACCTCAAGCAGCTGGTCGACGACTGAACAGGAAATTTTCGGTCTTGCGGCAAAGCCTACGGCGCCGAGCAATGTCGCCTTGCAAGCGGTGTCGAGCCTTGCCGTGCTCACATGGGATCAATCGCCAGACCTCGACGTGCGCATCGGCGGCCGCATCGAGGTGCGCCATTCCTCGGCGCTGAGCGGGGCAACGTGGGCCAACTCGGTCAGCCTCGGCAAAGCCTTGGCTGGCACTGCCACGGTCGCGATTCTGCCGTTGCTCGAAGGCACCTATCTGATCCGTGCGCTGGATTCCAGCGGCATCATGTCCGACAGCAGCAGCGTCAGCACCGACGCCGCAACCGTGCAGGCGTTTTCGACGGTCGGCACTGTGCAAGCGCACCCGCTGTTTTTAGGCACGCACGACGACACCGTGGTGGTCGATTCGACCTTGCGCTTGCAGGGCAATGACGACATCGACAGCTGGGCCGATGTCGACAGCCTCAGCAACTTCGACGTGGGGCCGGGCGGGGTGGATACCGGCGGCAGCTACACCTTCGCCGCGGGCATCGACGCCGGCAGCGTCAAGCGCATGCGCCTGCGCCGGCAAGTGAGCTCGCTGTTGGCGCAGCCGCTCAACACCATCGACGCGCGCAGCACCTTGATCGATACCTGGGCCGATTTCGATGGTGCCGATGGCGCGACCGGCGATTGCAAGGTCTACGTCCGCCACACCGATGACGATCCAAGCGGCAGCCCAACGTGGTCGGGCTGGGAGCTGTTGACCGTCAACGAATACAACCACCGCGCATTCCAATTCCGTGCCGATCTGTCGGTTTCCGACACGGCCTACAACATCCGCGTCTCGGAGCTCGCCGTGACCGCCGAAGAACTCGCATAGGGAGAAAACCATGAGCCAACATGACATGAATCTTGCCAACGCCGACGGCGCAACCTTCCGCGCCGACGCCAACAACGCCTTGGTGGCTTTGGTTTCCAATTCCAGCGGCGCGACGGCACCGAGCACCACCTTCGCGTTTCAGTGGTGGGCGGACACCGCCAACGACGTGCTCAAGGTGCGCAATGCCGCCAACAGCGCATGGGTGGAAGTGATCACGCTCAGTACCGGCGCACCGATCGGCGGCACTGGCGACAGCGATGGCTTGTTTTACAAAGCCGACAGCGGCAGCGTGGTCTTTACCAAAACCGGCAACAGCACGTTGCAGATCAAGGCGGGCACCAAGGTCTGGCGCCGCGACGGAACGGTGCAAGAGTTTGCCAGCGCCACCAGCGTGACCATGCCCAGCCTCAGCGCCGGGACCGATTACGTAATTTATGTCTGCGACGACGCCAGCCTGCGCGCCGACAGCAATTTCAGCGCACCGAGCGGATACAGCACCAGCAACAGCCGCAAGATCGGCGGGTTCCATTACGCACCCGGCGAGAACGCAACCGGCACCAGCGGCGGCAACACCACGGCCGCGATCAACGAATACAGCCTGTGGGATCTGAAATGGCGCCCATCGGCGGCCGACCCGCGCGGCATGACGCTTGTGGGTGGCGGATTCTGGGCCGACATCTATCTCACCGGGGTCGATGCCATCACCAACGGTTCGAGCAAGTACAACGTCACCATCGCCGACGGTTCCAGCCCGCCCAAGGTGCCGACCATGTTCGGCGGCAACGGCTCGACCACCTATGGCTCTTACACTTGGTTTGAAGCGATGGAGCTGGCGACCGCGTTTGGAAAGCGTTGCCCAACCCAGCAGGAATTTATGGCGTTGGCCTACGGCACCACCGAGGCAAGCTCGATCGGGTCCGATCCGGTCAGCACCGCAGTCGCGTCCGGCGATGCGACCTACACCTCGAAATGGGGATGCTTCCATGCTAGCGGGTGCATGTGGATCTGGGCACGCGATCGTGGCGGTCCTTACGCCGGCGCAAGCTGGAACGCCAACACCGAAAGCCGCGGCAGCGAATACAACGCGCCGAATGCGGCGCGTCTGGGCGGCGGCTGGATCGACGGGTCGAACGCCGGTTCCCGTTGCTCGAACTGGCTCGGCGCGGCCTCGGACTCGTACAGCCGCGGCGGTTCGCGCTTCGTCTGTGACCACCTGCAACTTGCCTGATAGGGCGCGGAAGCGCCCGTGAAGCCGATTGAAGAGGCCACCAAGTGCTACGATCAAATGGCCATTGTCGAAAAGTACGAACGGGTGATCGCCTATTTGTACCCGATCGCACAATCGATGCCGCGCAAGCACGGCGTCGCGCGCGACATGTTTTTGCAATGCCTGTTGGGTCAGCCGGATCTGTTTTTTCAAGCGGGCAAATCGAATCAAATCTCGAAGATTTACGCAGCCGACGCGGGCCTCGCGCAGCTGCGCTACTGGATGCGCTTTCTGGTGCAAATCCGGTGCATGACGCGTCACCAACTCCAAACCAGCCAAGTGCTGGTGGCGGAAGTGGGGGCGATGGTCCATGCCTGGGTAAAGCGCCGGAAAATGCAGGGGCAGCCTGGGTCGTAATGCGGCGCTTCTGGGCGGCAACTGGAACAACGGGTCGAACTCCGGTTCACGTTGCTCGAACTGGAACAACGCAGCCTCGAACTCGAACAACAACATCGGTTCGCGCTTCGTCTGTGTCTACACCACGAGTCTATCGCTTTGCTGGCGCTACGGCCCAGCAAGCCGACCAACCCATGTGTGGTCAGCCGGGCTTGTCCTCCCTCGGGAAAAACGCAACGGGGTCCGGCAAAACGCCGAGTAGTGCAACATCGAAAGGCGGGGCCGGCTTTTTTATGGGGAAAAAACACCGAAATCTGATTCAGCGCATCACCACGATCGACAACCTGCGCAATGCCTACACCAAAACGGCGCGCGGCAAACGCATGAGCTGGGGTTATTTAGAGTTTAAGGAATACACCGAAGCCAACTTGTTGTTGCTGCAAGCTGAGCTCGAGGCCGATGCCTATCAAATTGGCGAGTATCGGACCTTCACAATTTTTGAGCCAAAACCGCGCTTGATTTCGGCGCTCGATTTCAAAGATCGTTTGGTGCAGCACGCCACCTGCAACGTGGTCGCGCCCATTTTTGAGGCCGGCCTTTTGCCCTATACCTTCGCATGCCGCGACGGTCTAGGCACCCATGCCGGCGTGCGCCACATTCAATCGCTATTGCGCAAGACCGGCGCGCGCTACTTTCTCAAGACGGATTTCAGCAAATACTTTCCAAGCGTGGATCGCGCCGTGCTGCACGAAATCATCGAGCGCAAGGTGCGCTGTGCGGCAACGCTCAAGATCCTGCGCGAAATCATCCCGCCCACTGGCACCGGCATCCCGATCGGCAGCCTGACCTCACAGCTATTTGCCAACGTCTACGGCAACGAACTCGACCGCTTTGTCCATTTTGAGCTGGGGCACCGGCATTGGGCGCGGTACATGGACGACTTGATTGTGCTCGGCGATGACCTCGAACAACTGCGCGAGAGCTTCGAGCGCATCGAGGCCTTTTCTGCCGAACGCCTCAAGCTGCGGATCAGCAAATGGCAGGCCGCGCCCGTCTCTCGCGGGATCAATTTTCTCGGATACCGGATCTGGCCGACGCACAAGCTGTTGCGCAAAGACAGCGTGACCCGCGCCAAGCGCAAGGTCGCAAAGTTTATTCGCTACAACGACGCCGAATCGCTCAACCGCTTTCTGGCCAGCTGGTCAGGGCATGTGAAATGGGCCGACGCCCGCAACCTTTTGCAATGGATGGAAAAACACCATGGAATTGAAATCTGTCATCAATACGCGCACTGATCTGGAAGCCTTGGCCGGCACCGAGGCCTATCGTGATTTTATCGAACGCCTCAAGGGCTCCATGACCATGCGCGTGGATCAAGCTGCATATCCAGAAAACTACGGTCAGCCGGACTATGACGGCGACCCGATCGATCCAGTTTGGGTTGAAGTCGAAGATCTGTCGACCATCACCCGGTTTGGTTTCTCCAAAGCTGAGCTTGAGATGCTGTGACATGAATCTGTCGGACCTGATCCTAACCCTGATCGGCATCGTGGTGGCCGGCCTCGGCTGGTTTCTGATCCGACTAAATGATGATCTGAGCAAGCTCAACGACAAGATCAACCTGTGTCAGGTCGACATGCCGCAAAAGTTTGTCCTCAAGGATGACTACAAAGACGACATCGACGACCTGAAACGGTTGATCGTGGAGCAGGGCAACAAAACCGATCGCCTACTCGAGCGCGTGTTTGAGCGCCTCGAAACCAAAGCCGACAAGTGATTGCGGTTTATTGGTTGATTGTCGGCATGCTGATCGGGGGATTTTTGGCCGCAACCTTGGCGGGGTACGCATGAACATTCACCTAGGCAAGCCGTGATCCTGTTGCGCATGATTGGCCTGATCCTCGCGCCGATCGTGCTGGCGGGGTGCAGCTATCTCAGCGCGCTTGGTAGTTTCTTGCCGGGTGGTGATGACGGCGTGAATGCCAACGCGCAGATCGGCAAGGAAAACACCCAAGCCGTGGTCAGCAGCTCGGAAAAGATCGAGGCGGGGGACAACGCGACCATCGAGCAAACCGAAGCCAAGCACGCCAATCAGGTCGAAGGCACGCAAATCAACAACAACGGCCTCGACTGGTGGGTGTGGCTTTTGATCGGCTGGATGGTGCCCGGACCCGGTGCCATCCTGTGCACCGAGGTCCAAGCGTGGCGGCAGTGCCGCCGGAAAAAAGACTTACTCTGAAGCTGGTTTTTTCTCTGCCGCAATGACCAAGCGGCCCAAACCGACCAGCACAAAACCGGGGAACAGAAACACCAGAAAATGGCCAATCAGCCACACCGCAATCGCCATCGTGTAGCCCAGCTGTATTTGCAAATCAAGCGGTGCATTAGAGGCCATTCCACCCATGCCCATCAAATAGCTAAACACGCCAAGGCCAGCCCAAAACACGCCGACAAACGTCAAGAAAATTCCCATTGTTTTCTCCTATGCGGCCAGCTGTTGCCGGCCAATTTCAACGCCATCTTCAAACACCACCACCTCGATGTTGCGAGGGGCAGGGTCCACCACTTCATTTTTCATTTTTTGCACCGTCCGACGCAACTCGGCCAACTGTTGCACACGCCAAAAATGCGCGCGCAATTCACCAGGCGAAAACGGTCGATCCCATCCGGGCAAGAAAATGCCTTCCGCACTGACGCGGACCTGATCGAGCTCGGGAAACGGCAAAATGCCATCGCGCACAAGTCGCAGAATTTTGTCGCATGCCACCGGCACCTCGGCCTCACCGGACAAGTATCGGCGCGCAGATCGCTGCGACGATCCGCACCAAAGCATGAAATCCGCCTCACTTGGCGGGTTGAGAAAGTCTCTCTGGGGGGTCATGAGTATTCCTCTGGCAAATACCCGTAAAAATAACTTTTTACGGTCAGGGGAAACTATGGGGTTGACATAATATATATTCAACCCCTATTTTTCTCCTACCGGTGTCATGAACCGGTCTGCGTATCCATTCGCAGCTCCTCTGGTGGGGCGGCCGGGTCAAACCGGCCGTCATTTAATCGGAGGGGCCATAAGGAGAAGAAGATGGAGTTTGAACAAAAAGAAGAAACCTTCCTTGAAGCCCTCCTCGCGTTCATCGGCTATGTGCTGATTGCGGGTGCATCGTTTTTCGCGGTGCTTATGTTCTGGGCTTTTATGCAATGAAAAAGATCGAGTGCGTCATCGAGCGCGACCTCGATCATCCGATGGGTTTGACCTGGCGCTATGTGGTGCCGATGCCGGGTGGCGACATCGTCGGCGCAGCACGGACAAAAGAAGAAGCGCAGCGTCAGATTTCGATCCTCATTCACAAATCAAAAGACCGCGATCTGTTCCGACCGATGCCGGGAATTCGTTTGCCCGGCACGGATACATCGGGATCACGCTGGACGTTCAGCGCCAATGCGCCGTCTCTAAAACGAAAGGAGGGCGCCGCATGAGCGCGATCATGAATGTCGACCTAAGCGTGCCGGAGTGGGCGCGCTATCTCGCGCAGGACGCGCGCGGTCAGTGGTGGTGGTATGAGCGCCGACCGAAGCCGATCGAAGGCGAGTGGCGCTTGGTGCGCAAGACCGACAACGATTGGGATTGGGGTCGCTTGGCGATGGCGTACAGCGGTTTCCCGCCGGCCGATTATTCGCGCGAGCTGTGGGAGGTGACGCAATGAAGTGTCGCATTCAAGCTGTGTTCGCGATCGTGTTCGCGCCTGTGTTGTTTCCGGCCTTGTTTATCTGGTATCGCCGCCACGACTTCATGGTGCTGTTTCGCGACTACCTCGACGGATGTCTCGACGCGCTGCGGCATGGCGACTGTGATGGTTTGAAGCCATGACCACAGCCGAGCGTGCTGCGCAGCGCTTGTGGGATGAAGCCGACGCGGAAGGCCGCTTGCGCATTCTCCGGGTATGGCAAGAGCGCTCGCGTTTTCACATTGGACCCGGACGTGGTGACGTGCTCGGGCGTGCCTGGGCCGATTTGCCGCCAGCATGGGGCGAGTGCATCGCCAACGCCTTGTTTATGGTGGTCAAGTAATGCCGGGAATTCGTTTGAATGACAACGAGCTCGATGTGTTGCTGGCCGAGCCGCCGCAGTTGCTCAAGCTGTACGTGGTCTTGCTCACCATGATGGATTTCGCGACAGCCATTGTCGGCCGCTATCCGCGCCTCTCTGAGCGTGCGCTATTCGAGCGCTTGTACGTCGAGACCGAGCAGGGGCGCAAGGTCTCAGGATCACCCACACGCAAGACGATCCGCTATGGCCTCGAGCGTTTGCAAAAGCTGGGCATGCTCGAGCGGCTTGGGCCGATGGTTTATCGATGCGTTCTCGCTGAGCCGATTAAGTTGCGCCCAAAAAAAGAGGGGCCAATGAGGGGCCAAGACGAGGGGCCAAGTGAAACCCAAGCGGGGCAAGGCATCCAGCCACAAGAGGGGCCAATGAGGGGCCAAGAACAGGGGCCCACCTCCTCTTTCCTATTACCAGTTAATAAACCTTTGTACCAAACCACTACCCATGAGGCGCACGCGCGTGAGCCGCAGCTGGTGTGGTCAAGCGGACATCGATCACAGGCCCATCAATCCATGGAGCGTTTCAGGCATGGCAAATCCGATCGGCGCAGTGCTGCGCAAATCCTCGCAGATGAATGCAAGGCCTTCGACTGACATGAGCGGCAGCATGGTCTCCAAGGTGACTGAGCGCGTGTTTGTCAGGATGCAGTCGATCTACGGCCACCTCTGGTCCAGTCAATTCAAATCCGTGGAGATCCTCGAATGCGCCAAACGCGAATGGGACTTGAGCCTGAGAGACCTCAACGTGCGGCAGATCGGCAAAGCGATCGAGCTGGCCAAGGTCGAGTGCAGGATGCCACCGAGCCTGCCGTCGTTTCTCGAGCTGGCCAATCGAGCCAACCTCAAGGGACCGCACAAACCGTTCGCAACACTCCCGAAGCCAAAGAGCAACCCGGACGTGGCACGCGCCGCACTGGATCAGCTGCGCAAGATTGTGAAGCTCCCACCGAACGCGAACGTGCCTGGCAACGCATCCAACGCGAAGCACCCGAGCACGCCGCCTTCCTCGAAGCCATGCGGCAAACCTTTGGCCGCATCCAGCTGCAACACTTCACGCTAGGCAACGAAAGGATCTGGCCATGATCAGCATCGACGTCGATTTCAGCAAAGACCTCAAAGCCCTCGAGCGCGAGCTCACCGATGCCGAGCGCAAACTGGTGAAGCCATCCGTGACCTCAACCCTCAACCGACTGGCCTTGCGTGCGCGTACTCAATCGCGGCGCAACATTGCCGCGCACTACCGCATACCGCAAAAGGTCGTTGGTCCGCGTTTGCAGATTGCGCGCGCCAAGGGCAATCGCCTCACCGCGTTCATCTACGCACGCGTGAGCCCGGTGCCGTTGATCCGTCTGTCGGCACGGCAAACCAAAACCGGCGTGAGCGCGCGCAGTGGCATCCGGGTCCAAGGTGGGTTCATTGCCACAATGCCCAACGGCCACCAAGGCGTGTTTCAACGCAAGGGCGGTCGACGCGGTTCACTGCGTTCAACGCAGGCCGGCAAAAACGCCGGCAAGGCCTACAAGCCCGAGCTGCCGATTCAAGAGCAATATTTACAACTGCCGCAGGGGACTGAGATCACCCGCCGCGCAGTCGAAAGCATTGCGACCACCGAAAACTTCCGGCGCGAGTTGCTGAGTCAGCTGCGCTTTCGCATCAATCGCCGCCTCGGCTACCTGATCGTCAAGTGATGGGTCCTTTCCAGCCATTGCGAAGCGGGTATGGTG
>Ga0196901_1000966_pt1 | contig 14724 bp, 23 predicted proteins | sample CB_VirMetaG_FD_169099 | JGI IMG/M metagenome (GOLD analysis project Ga0196901, IMG submission 169099) | Freshwater to marine saline gradient viral communities from Chesapeake Bay - CB_1504_1 Viral MetaG (v3) (version 3) | ecosystem: Environmental > Aquatic > Marine > Coastal | place: USA... | reverse complement strand
TGGTCCCGGCCTTTGTGGTCTTGTTGAACCCCGACCAGGCGTAGGTCAACGGGGTGACGCCGTCGGCCTCCGTAAGCCGGATCCCGTAGCCGCTGGCGTCGATTGCCGCCCAGAACTCGTCCCACGCGTCGGGCGGGGTGAACTCAACATCGGCCGTCGACGCGGTCGCGGTGGTCACGATGGAGATCGCGACCCGGCGCCGGTAGGAGCTCGAGCGGTACGCCATGTCAGAGCCTCCCCGGATTGCCGTCGACTGTCATAGATGCCTCGATCGCCACGTAGCCCCAGCCGGCCATGTGGGCACCGTCCAGCAGCTCGGAGTCTAGCACGGCGGCGGCGATCTGGACGTCGCGAGCGCGGAGGGCGATGGCGTGGGCACCGCGAGCCGTCACGAGGGCCCCGTGGAGCGCGGCGAGCAGGTCGGCGCGTAGCTCCATTCCAGCCTGGAGACGACCGCCGGGGTCGGCAGGGCTCGGTGCCCACCCCTGGATCAGCACGGTGAGGCGGTAGCTCCAGCGGTAGACATCCACGGCTGCCGTGGTCGACACGTCCCCACCCGACACGGTCACATAGGCCCCGTCAATCGGCGGGTCCCACCGCTCCCCGAGTTGCACGCGGCCCGTGGCGCTCAGGTCGTAGTGGGTGCCGTTGACCGCGCACGCGGTAGCGATCTCGGAGAGGAGGTCGTGGGTGGTGGCGCTCACGGGGCGATCCGGTCGGTGGCGAGCATGGAGCGCACGATCGACGCCCGCACGCTCGAGGTCAGGTCAGGCCCGGCCGCCTCGACAGCACGGGTAGCCCAGCCCTGCCCGTCCTGCCGCACGTAGCGACGCCGGGCGAAGCGAAGCACGAGTTGCCGGCCCACACGGGTCGCGAGGAAGCGGCGGCCATCGCGGGCGCGGATCTCGAACAGGCCCGGGATCTGACGCGCCTCCCGGCGGGTGCCCGTCGAGTCCCAGTAGCGCCGCTCTACGCCGATGGGGACCGACATGAGGGGCCGGCCACGGAGGAGCCCTCCGTCCTGCTGCATGCCGGCTGCTGGGTCGTCGCTGTGGATCGCCAGCTCGACCTTGTCGCCGACCCGTCTGTCGCGGATGCTGAGCGAGCGACGCAGGGCCCCGGTGTGCTTCGGGGCCTCGGAGATGGCGGCACGGAGCAGGGCGGGGATGCTGCGGCGAGCACCCGCAGCGATGTCGTCGCCGAGTCGGGCGTACGCGGTCGAGTGCCGACGCGCCCACGCGGCGAGGTCGTCGGTCTGTACGCGCTTCATGGCTCGACCTCATCCGGCACGGTCGCGGGCTCCACGGGCTCCACAGGGGCCTCGAGGGCCGCGCGACGGTCGAGGATGGCACGGAGGGCGACCCCGTCCGCCCGACGCACGCAGCGGCGCCACAGGGCCTCGAGGTCGCCGTCGTGGAGGCCGGCGCGGATCTCGGTGGGCAGCTCAGCCGACATGAGCCCGCCAGCGCCACACGGGCGACAGGGCCGCCAGCTCCTGCACGAGCTGCGGCACGGCGGTGAGGGCGTCACGCTGCACAGAGCCATCACGACCCGACGCAGACGGCACACCCTGGCCAGGGCGCAGCACACGCCAGCGGTGGACGAGCTGGGCGACAACGGCGGCCTCCACCTCGGAGGGCGCCTCACCGGCGTCCCAGCCGGCCTCACAGACGACTCGGAGCGCACGCGGCGCGAGCGTCCATGCGCCCCCGTCGGTGCGCCACAGACCGTCCCTGGTGATGGTGTAGTCGCTGGAGCTGACCAGCGACCCGGAGCCGTACACGTATGAGGTGTCACTGTGTACGGTGGTCACGGCGGACGGCTCGAACGGCAGCGGAAGCAGCCGAGGTTCCGAGCGCGACGCCGACGGGTACAAGGTGAAGGTGCCGGCCCCGAAGCCGCGCACGCCGTCGTCGTCCGGCGGCCACCCACACAGAGCGGCGACCTGGGCCTCGGCGGCGGCAAGCTCCACAGTGAGCTGGGCATCCGACGCAGTGCCGGACAGCCCAGCCAGGGCGGCCTTGGCGCGTGCAAGCTCGACCGCGAGGGCCATCACCGACCCCGCAGCAGCGCAAGCCGCGCCTTGGTGGCATTCCGCACGGTCACGATCTCTTGCGACCGTGCGATGTGGTCCAGCATCTCCAGGTCTTGATCATGCTGGCCCGCCTCGATCTCGGCAGCCGCGACGTCAGCGTCGGCCAGGATGACCCACAGATTCACGCCAGACCGGCGCTGCGGGGGCAGGGTCGGGGGCGACGTGGTCGGGATCACCGCAGTCTGACGCTGACGCCGCCCCATCAGGCCACCCGCCGCAGGGTGAGCAGGAGGGTCCCAGCGACGGCCACGCCAGAGGCGGCGTATGTCTTCGCCAGCTGCACGATCTGGCCTGCCTCGAGGTTCGGGGCGGTCAGGGTAAAGCTGGTGCCGGTGTCGTTGAGGATGTCATCCGACGCGGTCGTGATGGCGGTGGCGATGGCCGCGAAGGCCCCGCCCGCGCCGTCGTTGGCCTCGACGGTGAGCGTTGCGTAGTTGGTAGCGTTCGCGGTGACGTCGGCATCCGGCACGAACGTTGCGGACTCGACCACGCAGTCGTGCGGGATCTTGGCCGCGACGTCCTTGTCGGCGCCGGCGGACTGCGTGGGGAGGTACAGGGCGAGAACGTAGGTCATGGTCGTCTGTCCTTGATCAGAGCTTGAAGCCGAAGTGGACGTTCTTCGCCGACGCGCCGTCGATGGTGCGGAAGACGAGACGATCCGTCACAGTCAGGAAGCCGGCGCCCTTGCTGGGCGACTGCTCCAGGTACATCCGCAGGCCGGCGCGGCGGCGGATCTCGAAGCGGGAGCGGTCGAACACGAGCCGCCCGCCGTAGGACCCGGTGCCGGTGTAGAGGCCGGTGGTCGCGAGGTCGTCGGTCATGAAGCCGGAGCGGATGACGGGATGCCCGCCCAGCTCGGCGATCTGGCCGGTGAGGATGGTGGCGCCCATGCCCCTCTTGTCGAAGGTGATCAGGTTCGTGTCCTTGATCAGCGTGCCCAGGTAGTACTTGTTGCTGGGCACGAAGACCAGATCCCCGAAGGCATGCGGAGCGTCGAGGGTGGCGACGTCACCGGCGAGGTAGTCGGCGGCCGTGGTGGCGCCCGACTTGTCGGTGGTGTTGCTCACGTCGAAGGCGCGGGCACGGAGGCCGATCCACGCGGTACGGTGGTCGTTGGCGGCGCCGAGGTCCTGCCACCGGCCAGCGGCGTTCCAGGTCGCGATCGCGTCCTGGTGGGTCGCGGCGGTGTCGCCGTTGATGATGGCGTCTTCCACAGCCGCATTGCGCGCGCCGGCGGCCACCATGGTGAACACCGGCATCCACTCGATGACGGCGTCCTCGGCGGCGTCCATGTCGTACACGATCGTCGCCTGGATGGTCTTCGCCTCGTAGGTCCGATTCTCCATCTTCACCGAGCTGGTTCGGCCACGGGCGGGATCCTCGACAGTGATGGCGGAGCGCACGAAGAACTGCACGGAGTCCAGCGCCACGAAGGGGTTGCGGTGGGAGCCACCGGCGGGGATGTCGCGGGAGGCGAAGATGCCTTCGAGGCCACGGGTCTGCTCGGCGGCCATCTGCACCTCGGGCAGGGTGACCTCCGGGAGAACTTCCTCGCCGTAGCCGGTGACGTCGGAGAAGACCTTGCCGATCACGCCCGGCCCACGGGCCATGTGGCGCAGGAAGCGGTCGCGGGCGTGGCCAGTCCGGCGGAAGTCGCTGGAGCTGCGCGCCATGTGATTCACCACAGACAGAGTCTGGGCGAGGCTCTGGGCCTTCGCGTGCCACTCGCTGGTGGGCACGGAGTCCAGCAGGCCCGGCACGAACTCACCGTCAGCGGTGGTCATGCCGTACATACGGACGGCGTGCTCCACGTCCTTCGACGCGGCGACGGGCGCGCGGCTGGAAATGCCGCCACGGGTCGCGATGGACCCGGCCTCGACGGACTTGACCGGGACGGTGAAGTCGCGCAGGGTGCGGCGCTCGTCGTCGTCGATGGGGGCCATGGCCTCGGCGGCCTTGCGGGCCTCGAGGGCCTTGAGCTTCTCGGTCAGGTCGACGTTGGCACGCTCGATGAGCGCCATCTGATCGGCCTGGGTCTGGATGGTCTGCGCGGCGGCGAGGAAGTCGGCGTGGAAATCATCCAGAGCCTTCTGCTCGCTCCAATCGGGCTTGCTCATTGTGCCTCCTTTCGGGGCTGGATCCACGGGATCCGGGTGGTCGCCTCCCCTGCGGGGGCTTGTGGACTGTACGGGGTGCCCAGCGCGACGGATCGCACCATGGCGAGGGCTGCGGGTCGAGCCTGCAGCAAGTCGGCGATGAGGGCGCGCAGCTCCCGAGGGGCTGCCTCGGCGAGGTAGCGGCGCACCTGCTCGGCGGGGTCCTCGACCTCCTCGGCGAATGCCTTCACCTGGAGGGCTTTCGCGTTGGCAGGAACCGCCACAGACGACACCTCGAGGAGTTCGTTGAACCTGAACAGTACGCCAGCCTGCCACCGGGGCACATCGCCGGACACCTTGCGCGGGTCGTCGTCGGGGAGGTCGGCGCGCGGGATGACCTTGCCGGGCCGGAATCCGACACTCACCGCAGAGCGCATGCCGGATCTGTGCTGATGCGCGACGAGCTGCCCGATCGGGTTGACGTCGGCGTCGTCCCACTTGACCGCCAGCATGAGCCCGACTTCCTTGTCAACCGTCGCGGTTCCACGACCGACCACGGGCACCATGTGCTCGTGCAGGATGACCGGGTTCGCGCGCCAGTTGCCCAGGCGCCAGGACTGCTCGACCACGTCGCCCATGCGGTCGACGTCGCCGGTGGAGGCCACGAAGCGCGACACCCCGTCGCCGTCGGTGCCGTCGGCGCGGGCGATCCATCCCGCACAGTCGTCTCGCACCTGATAGGCGCGCTGGACGTCCTCGGGAGTGTCGTCGTGGTCGTGGTCGTTCATTGGGCCTCCAAGACGCCCGCCAGCATGGCGGCGTGGTCTGTGCCGAATGCCGGCAGGGTAGCACATCCGCCGTCGAGTGCGCCCGCATCCATCGCCACGGCAACAGCATCTAGCACAGTCTCGGCGACGTCGTCGGCAATCGGCGCCAGGGGGCCCGAGCGAAGGCGCTGGGCGAGCACGCGAGCCGTTAGCGGCTCCACCGCCATGCCGGGGTCCTCGCCTGCCAGGATGGAATCGAGCCACGTGGCGGCGTCGGCCAGGGCGCGGGCAACCTCCACCTGCACAGACTGTGCCTGTGGCGTGTCGACCTGCAGGGACGGGTCGGCGGGGACGCGGGGCTTGTCGACGCGTGGGGCCGCCCCCTTCGTCAGCGGTGGCGCCTCGAAACGCTCGTAGATGGCCGCCTCAAACGGGTCGGCGCCGAGCTGCATCCAGACGACGCAGCGGTTGAGCCGCTCCGTGTAGCTTGTCTGTAGCGCTTCAACGGCTTCGAATGAATGCCGCACAGTCACGCCGGGCTCGCCGACCAGCTCGGTCAGCTCCTCGTCGATGAGGGCCGCGAGCGACTGGAGGTTTTCCCAGTACTGCCGCATTTCCTGCTTGGCTGCGCCGTAGTTGGCGGATGGGTCCTGGCGACGCACCGGCGGGACGCCGAGCACCGCGCCGCACTCGACTCGCGCACGGTCGTCGAGGGCGACAAACTCCGTGTCCCGGGCGAGCAGAGAGAGGGGCTGCACGACGAGCTCGGAGCCGTGGACGAGCTGCCCGCCGCCCTGCTTGCGAACGTCCTCGAGGGCCCGCGATAGCTCCTCGGCCTGCGGCTTGCTGAGGGGCAGCTTGGAACTGACCAGCATCTCCAGCCGTCCGCGCTCGCTGGCCTTCCTCGCCTGCCCACGGGCCGCGAGGCTGGCACGGATGCCGGCGTCCAGGGGGCGGATGGGGGACTCGCCGAGCTTCGCCGCTGCCCCGGGGCGCCAACTGATGTCGGCGACGTGCCACACGTCCGCCGTCTCGTGGCGCCGGCCGGTGGCATCGGTCCAGTACTGGATGTCGCCGACTTCCGAGACGGTCGCCTCCCAGCCTTCCGGGTGCTGCCGACGGAGCCGCACCGGGCGGCCTCGACTGTCGCGAGTGATGAGCGCGAAGGCGTTGCCGGTGCCTCGCAGGTCGGCCACGATCTGACGTCGCCACCGGACCCCGCCCCAATCGGGCTCGGGGCGCCGCAAGAGCGTATGCAACCAGTGTGCATCGTCGGGCCTGCCGTCGCGGAGGACGCGGATCGGCACCTGCGACAGATTCGCGGCAACCGCCTCGATTCCCACGCGGGCCCACGGGTAGCCGGCCACGGAGGAGAGGGCGTGCTCGGCGCTGTACTCCGCACGGGCGGACGTCTGCTGCACGCCGGCAACGGTGATCATCGGCGGCGGGGAGAAGTACCGCGTCACGGACGCGATCATCGACTCGGTCATCGTGCGGAGTGCGGTGAGCATGGCACACGCTACCACGCTCCCGCACATCCTGCACAGTCGTGCCTACAGCTGGACCCTCAGCGCGTCGGCAATCCACAGCGCATCGGCCTCGTCGTCCGTGTCGCATGTGACGCCCCATCGGCCCGTGGCAGCCGCCCGCATCGCGCCCTTCGATGCGGCGCCGTGGCCGGTCGCGTGGAGCTTGACGCTGCCGACGGGCAACCCGGTGTAGGGGACCCCTCGCTCCTCGCACACCGCCTGCACAGTCGCCACGAGGCCCCCGTACACGTGCGCGGCGGACGTGCCCGCATGCCGCCGGACCAGCTCGTACCCCACCGTCGCCCGGGGGTAGCAGTCGAGGAGGTCGCACAGGTGCCGACGGGCCCGCAGGTAGCGCATGCCGCCCCCCTCGTGCGAGCGGCTCCGCAGGTCCCACGCGCCCGAGTCGAGCCGGGCCCCGTGCTCGTCGAGGACAGCCCAGCCGCAGGAGGTGCCGGGGTCGATGCCGATGTGCTCGCTCATAGCAGCCCCCCGGCCGGCGCGTCCACGTACTGCGCAAGCGACCCGTCCCAGGACCAACCACGGTCGATGCCGGGCGGCCCGTTGCGGTTCTTCGCCCACACGATGGCGGCCTCATCGCCGCGAACCGTTGGCAGCTCGAGGGCCTCGGCGTCCGGGTGCATCGGAAACAGGATGGCGTCAGCCTCCTGCTCGATCTGGCCGGCCTCGCGGAGGTCTGCGGCGCGGGGGATGCCCTGGAACGAAAGCCAATCGCCGGACTCGTCCCGGGCGCCCAGGGTGCGCCGCCGGCCTTCGACCCCTCGGCTGAGCTGGGCGAGGCAGACCACGGCGATCCCCTCCGTGCGAGCGAGGTTCTTCAACCCCACCACCGTCTCCCCGATGGCCTGGTCGAGCCGTGCCGCCCGCCCGTGGCGCATCCGCTGCACGTAGTCCACCACGACCACGGACGTGCCGTACTCGGCGCGGAGTCGACGCGTGGAGCTCTGGACGTCCGCAAGGGACACGTGCGGGTCGTCGTAGGCGTGCAGGCCAAGGTTCCGGAGACGGTCGGCGGCGTCAAGCATCGCCTCCCACGCCCAGGTGGGGTCGCTGTCGAGCCCTGCCGACCGGAGCGCGGAGCGGATGCCGTCGGGCTGATGGCGCCGGAGGACGGCGGCGAACGGGATGCCGGACATGATGCTGATGCATCGGGCCTCCCACTCACCCGGCTCCACCTCCATCGGGTAGTACCCGACATCCACGCCCGACGATGCGAGCGAGACGGCGAGGCCGGTGGCGAATGCGGTCTTGCCCTGCCCCGGGCGGCCCCCGACGATGTACAGCTTGCCAGCAACCAGCCCGCCATTGAGGCGCTCGTCCACCGAGGCGAGTCCGGTGGGCCACACGGCCGGCGTGTCGCCGCGCTCGTGCGCATCGTTCTCCCTGACCCACGATTCGCCACTGTGTGACCACGCCGAACGCGACCGAACGGGGATGGCCGCAAGCTGCTTCGCCACAGCATCGACCGCCTCCTGTCCCGTCTCCGGGTGGAGTTCGGTCCCGTCGTCGCGCCGCACGACCTCACCACGGGCGAGGCGGGCCGCCTGCTCGCTGATGGCCACCAGCCGCCGCCGGACCGCCGCATCGCGCACGAGGCCCGCGAGGTGTTCGAGGTCAGCAGCGCCTGACGGGATCCGGTCGGTCAGCTCGGAGACGTACACGGGGCCCCCGTAGCGGTCCCACCCGAGCCGTGCGCACTCCATGACGATCGAGGTCAGGTCGATCGGACGCCTGGCCTGGATCCTGGCGGCGAGCAACTCATGGAGCGCCGCGTGATGGCGCACCGCGTAGTCACTCGGCGAGAGGAGCCCGACGAGCTCCACGGCTCGCTCCGGCCGGTCGATGGCCAGCCCGAGCACCGTCCGCTCCACCTCGGCCACGTAGGCCGGCGCGGTGAGGTCGCGGCTCACTGCGCACCCCCTTCCGGGTGCGGGTTCGCGAACAGCCATCGGCCATCGGCCATCGGCGTGCATTCCAACACCTCGTGGTTGACGATCTCGCGGACCACAGACCGGACGCTCTCGACGGGGTCGTCGCTGGCCGAGACACGTCCGCCGATGGTGGTCCAGCGCTCTGGGTCGTCGACGTCGCTCGTCGTGTAGGAGAATGCGACCGTCCGACCGTCGGTGACCGCGCGGATGGCCATGGTTGCGAGCATGCCGCGCCACCGCACGGCATCAAGCGCGGCCTCGAAGCTGGTCACGCAGTCCGGGACGAGCCCAAGTCTGCGCACAGCAGGGGTGTCCTGCACCCAGGCGGTGCCGTTGTGCTCGATGGCAAGGAAGATGCCGTGGTACGCTGCCTCGATCCGCCTCTTTCCGATGTAGATGGACGGCTCAGTGGGCCACTCCGCAGGCCACGGGCAGAGTTCGAAGGCCACGAACGGGACGGACTCACCGAAGATCCGTGCTCCACGGGCCGACCCCATGCCCAGCCCGGACGCGATGCCGTCCGACCCATGCAGCCGGTACCAAGCCTCCATGGCGCGGCGCGCCGACGTCCAGTCTGTGGCCCAGAGCGCCGACCCGTGGCGGTTGACCCTGTATCGGACGCCCGGCGTAGGCTCCCACCTGTGCCATCGGCCATCACGGGCCGGCATCGTCGTGTCGTGGCGGCTCACTGCGCACCCCCACGGCGCCACGGGAGCGGCGGTAGCCCCTGGCGGGCCCTGGCGGCGTTGATGCGGTCGTAACGCTCCTGCGCGCGGGCCTCGAGGTCGATCGGCGACGGCTCGGGCTGGACCTCGGGCATGCCGTCGGGGAGGGGCACACCTGCAGCCGCCGCGATGACGCACGCTGCGTGCTCGCGCTCCAGCCACTCGGCGGCCTTCTCGGGGTAATCGTCGCGGTGGTTCCACAAGGTATCGAAACCCCGTGGCGCCGAGCTGTCGCGGAGGTATTCGGCCTCTGCGGAGGAGGTCATCCACAGGATTGCCCGCAGGATGTCCGCTCGCCCGGCGTGACGGAGGACCCGGAGCAGGGACTTGCCCGCGCCTCGGGTCGGGTCTAGGGTCTTGTGGGGCCTCAGCGTGCCACGGGCGCGGGTGCGCCAGAGGGCGGCGGCCTCCTGGTAGGCCGCGAACTCGGCTGCCGTCTTGAACGGCCTCGGCACGTCGCTGGGCTCCTTGGGGGGCGGTGGCGCTGGGGTCGTCTCCACCGCTTCCCCGGAAAGCCGAACGGCCTTCTGGGATGCGAAGAGGGTGGGCTGGTCGTCGCTGGTCATGGTCTCACCTGCGGTTGGTTGTGGTTGTGGTTGTGGCCCGTGCCCGGCTTCGCTGGACAAGGTGTTCTCTTCCTTGATCTCTTCTATGCCCTCTTCGGGTGTCACTCTGACACCCCCCGGGTGTCGCTCTGACACCCCCCGGGTGTCACTCTGACACCCCCCCTCATGCGGGATGGTGATCCAGTAGGTGTGCGAGGACTGGTCACTCTCGCTGATGTGGAGCCACCCCTTGGCCTGCAGCGACCGTACCGCACGACGAGCCGTGCTCTCGCTGCAGCACATGCTCTTGGCGATGGTTTCGATGGCGGGCCATGCGTCCCTCAGGACCCCAGCCGTCTTCGCTGCGTACTCGGCGAGCACACGAAGTGCCGACGCCTCGGGCATGGTCAGGTCGTCAGACGAGCGGATGGCATCGCGTAGTGCGCGTGCGGTCGACATGTGCTATGCTCCTCGTGCAGGCCCCCGGTGATCTCCGGGTGTGGCCGCAGCGCGACGGTCAGTTGGTAGCTGGCCCCGCGCACCTCCCGACCATAGCACACCCCGCGCCGATTGTCTCACCCGGCGCGGGGTGTGCTCCTCCTGGTCTGGGCAACAAGCGCACACGCTCCAGCGTGCCGCTCGGGGTCGATCTCGGTCCCCATGTAACGCCGGCCCTCACCGGCCAGGAGCACGGCCTCGGCCACGCTGCCAAGCCCGGCGAACGGGTCGAGCACGAGCCCGCCGGCCGGGACCCACCGGCGGATCATCTGCGCTTGCCATTCGACCGGCTTGCGGGAGTGCTGGCGAGGAGGCTCGATCCATGCGTTGCGCAGGGACGCCGAGCGGTCACAATGCCCGCCGCCGCGAGTGTACACGAGCACGAGCTCCGAGCACCCCGCCCAGTGGAACCCGGGCCCGTAGTGCCCTCGGTCGCCGGGCTGGCTTTTCACCCAGGCCCCGCCCGTCTTTGGGCGGCCCCAGGTGGCCCAATTCTCGGTGGCCTGGCTCCATTCCGCGAGGAGCGGCCACGTTGCCCACATCGCCATGCGCGGAGCGACCAGTGCGCCGAGGATGGCGGCGATCTCGACGCACGAGAGGCCGGTGTAATGATTATGCGCAGACACGCTAGCCACGCCCAGATCGCTCGCGTACGTCCACGGCGGATCCGTCAGCACGAGGTCCGCGTCGGGCCAGTCGACGTCCCGTGCGTCGGCGCAGCGGAGGTCGATGATGGGCGGTAGCGTGGGCTGCCGTGGCTCAAGCAGCATCATCGCCCGCCACCAACAGTGACGGTCGCCGACGTCGGCCCCGACACGTACAGGCACCCGAACGCAGCGGGCCACGCGAGCAGCACGCCGGCCGTGCAGGCGACGATGGGTCCGGGCTTCGCCTGGGAGGGGATCCGCACCACGGAGTCCTCCGAGACGGCCCACCAGCGGCGCCCGACGACGTAGGGCACCCGGGTGGACACGACGCCCTCCCCAGCGGCCACGGTGACGCCGTCAGCGGCGGTACGGCCCTTCACGAGCGACACGCGGGCATCGTCGGTGGCGGACTGGACGGTCACGTGCGTGGAGCACGCGAGGAGGAGCAGGAGCGCGGTCACTTGGCACCCCCTGCTTCCGCGACCTCGGCGGCGAGGGTAGCGCACTCGGCACGCATGTAGTCAACCGTCCTGTACGTCTCGGACATGCCAAGAAACGTGTACCGGCCGAGGTCTTCCGGTAGCAGGTCGCCAGAGTGGGAGGCGTCGAAGCCGACCCACCACCCGCCCCCCTCGCCATTGCGCTCGCCCTTGTAGGTGAGGCCGCCGTGTACGCCGGACTCAATGTAGGGGTCCGTCAGGCCATCCCACGGGTGCCCGGCAGGCACGCGGACATAGCCGCACAGGTGGTAGGTGGAGCCGCGCAGGATCATGCACTGGAGGCCGGTCGCCTCGTCGATCCACTCGAGGTTGTCGGGCTCGTCGTCCCACGGGCCGGGCGGGACGGTTGCGGGCTTGGCCTTCACTTGGCGCTGTGCGACCTCGGCGGCAGCCTCCAAGAGCGCGCCGATCGCATCGTGCAGCCTGCTAAGCTCGCTGAGGGTCAGGATCGCGTGGCCCTCGTCGCCGAGGTCACCGGCGACCTCAAGGTGCGTCCGCCCCTCGGCGTCGTTCACCAGCGCAACAGCGCCGCCGGCGAGCGTCCAGGTAGTGCGACCGCCGCACATCGTGACGGTGTCGCCGTGGGGCATCTCGAACTGTTCCATCTCACTCATGGTCACCTCCTGCCCCGGTGAGCCCGAAGCGTCTCTGTCGTGGTCGTGTACCCGTTGTGGGTGTAGGTCAGCGGTCGCCAGGTGCTCAGGGCGTCCTGCGGCACCCAGCGGCCGAGCCCGGCGAGCCGGACTAGCACCAGGCCCGAGCGGGGCACGTCGGAGATGCGACGCCGAAGGCGCTGCCCGATGGGGTCAAGCTCGGACTCGCGCATCTCCTCGCACGGCGTGCCGGCTGGGACGGTGATCGTCTCGCGGTTGGCGATGAATTGCAGATCACGGGTTGTCGTCACGTCGCACCTAGGCTACAGTGCCAGAGTAACACAGGAGGACAGCATGGCAAGCGACGAGGTTGCCGCACCCATTTCCGTCAGGCTCCCGGCGGCGACGCTGGAGGCTCTGGACGAGCGCATCCGCGCCGACCTGCGTCGGGCGCTGGATGCGAACCAACCCCTGCCGGAAGCATCCCGCTCCCGGCTCATTCGGGAGGCGCTGGACGCCTATCTCACCACTGAAGGAGAGAAGCCGTGATCAACAAGGTTATCATCGTTGGCAACCTGGGCGCTGACCCCGAGGTCCGCACCACGAACAGCGGGACGAAGATCGCCAACCTGCGCATCGCGACCAGTGAGCGCATCAAGAAGGGCGACCAGTGGGAGGAGCACACCGAGTGGCACAGGGTGGTCGTCTTCGGTCGCACGGCCGAGGTCGTCGAGCAGTACGCCCAGAAGGGCCGCCAGCTCTACATCGAAGGCCGCATTCGCACTCGGAAGTGGCAAGATCAGAGCGGGGCCGACCGCTACAGCACGGAGGTCATCGGCGACACCGTCAAGCTGCTGGGCGGCAAGGGCGACAGCGGTGGGCGCTCCGATGCGCCGAGGGGTCGGGACACGGGGCGGAATGGCGGCGGCTACTCCGCGCCGGACGAGGACATCCCATGGTGACCGCCAAGGAAGACCGCGCCATCGGCGACTACCGCGCCGCTCGCGCTCGGTGTGAGCGCCTGGGCATCGCAGCCGACCAGCTCGATGCTCTGGAGCCGTTCGCCGACGTGTCGGGCCTCACGCCCGACCCCGACCTGAGCGCCCTCACCGCCGAGCAGCGGGAGGCGCTCCTCTACCTAGCCGACTGCTACGAGGAGGTGCTTTATGCCCACCGTGCATGAGCTGACGGGCTGGGCCGCGCGCTTGGCCGAGGTGCTGGATGCCGCGTCCGAGGACACCGATGACGCCGAGGTGATGGCCGCGCTCCACCTCGCTGCCGACACCTACGAGGCCGCCGTGGCCGACAAGGTCGACGCCATCGGCCACGTGCTAGAGGCGCTGGAGACGCACCGCGACGTCTGCAAGGCCGAGGCGCAGCGGTACGGCCGCCTGCAGGCCCGGTGGGAGGCCCGCCGGCAGCGGGTGTACGCCCTGCTGGGCGACCTGCTCACGGCCCACGCGGGCCTGTCAGGCAAGGGTAGCGTCAAGGCCACGTCGGGCACGGCGTACCTGCAAGACGTGGCGACCTACACGTACCCGGACGACATCGACGATTGGCCAGAGGAGTGGGTGCAGGTGCGGCGCGTGCCGGTCCGCAGCCATGCCCAGGCCGCCCTGAAGGCCGGGCTTCCGGTCCCGGAGGGGTTCGAGTCTGGCACCGAGAGGCGCCCGCGTTGGCGCCGTGGGGGTACGCAATGAGCGGCGCGAAGACCGTGCCCACCGAGCCGGGGGCGTACTACCTAGCGGATGGGCAGCCGGCGGTTGCGTGGTGGTCCTGCGGAGTCCTGATGTTCAGGGTCGAGGCTGAATCGACCACGTGGGCCGACGCCCCAACCGCCACCTGGGCCACCGGCCCCGACGGCGGGCCCGTGCAAGTGCCGACGCTGGGTGAGTGGGGCGAGGCCGTAGGGCAGGTGCAGAACATGGATTGGTGGCGCAACCGAGCCAACTGGCTAGCCATCGAGCAAAACGCAGCCAAGCAGGACGCCCACCAGGCGCGGGCCGAGCGCGACGAGGCCCGCGCAGCGCTGGCCGAGGTCGCGGCGGTCGGGGAGGCGCACAACGCCCTCCTCTCCGCCCTCGGCGTCCCCGAGGGGGTCGACGCGGTGGATTGGGCTGGGGCGCTGGTGGCGCTGTCCGGCGCCGCGATGGCGCTGGTGGCGGCCACGGATAGCGAGAGCGGACAGGCCGTGGCGCTGCTGGGACTCCGTGAGGCGCTGGAAGCGCTCCACGCCACCCGCCCCATGCCGGACGGGCCGGGCGACTGGTGGGGGAGGTACGGGCGGCATGAGCTGCGTGCTGTACATGTGTGCTGGAGGTCGGGCGACCTCGTCGGCGTAGCCCACCGACAGTCGCGGCCGGATGCCGCATGGGTTGACGTCAAGTCTGACCGCTGGACCTGGCTCGCAGGCCCCGACGGGAAGGCGGTCAGGTGCACGCCGCCGGAGGTGACCCGTGACTGACGAGCTTGGGCCAGACCGTGGCGACGGCCGGAGCGAGCTGCGCCACGTGCGCGTGCGCGTGGATGCGGTGCTGACGCTGGTCGCGCAGCGAGACGGTTGCGGCTACGTGGTCCGGGCCGCCGGCCTCGGGACCACCCAGCTGATGGCCGAGCCGGTATGCGGAGGGGGAACGCTGGACGAGGCCATCGACGCAGCGATCGCGCTGCTGGGGGTGACCCGTGACTAGCCTCACCACCGCCGAGCTCCCCCAGCTCCACCAGGATGAGGGCGGGTGGTGGTGCTCCGACCCGCACGGCTACGCATGGACCGACCG
>Ga0196901_1000965_pt1 | contig 14733 bp, 14 predicted proteins | sample CB_VirMetaG_FD_169099 | JGI IMG/M metagenome (GOLD analysis project Ga0196901, IMG submission 169099) | Freshwater to marine saline gradient viral communities from Chesapeake Bay - CB_1504_1 Viral MetaG (v3) (version 3) | ecosystem: Environmental > Aquatic > Marine > Coastal | place: USA... | reverse complement strand
TTCAAATTTAAAAATAGTATTCCCTTGGGTCTTTAAGGTAAAATTTTTTGATTTGGTATTTAATTTGAAACTTTCTAGATTTAACTGTACCTTTACTTGCTCTCCTGACTCTGGACAAACCATTTGAAAATCAGCTAGTTCTGATATTGATTTCTGCCGTATTTCATTTAAGGCAATTTGAAAATCTGTTATTGATAAATGTTCTGATTTTATTTTATTGTCAAAGCAAGAGTCTACTAAATTACAGAGATTTAATATTTTTTCTTCAAAAGTTGATTTGATATTGTTTATTATGGCAATATACTTTTCTTCTTTTACTAACATAGGTCTATAGGAAAAAGTTTTGTTTTCATTCGGTAGGGTAATTTTATATTCTGGTATAGACTTTTTTAGCACATCAATAATCATTATACTTCTCCGATATTCTTAGTAGTAGTTCTTGCATAATTAAATAACACTGTAAATGTTCCAGGTCTAGCTGGATCAGTAGAATTCAAATCTATTGGTAAAATTTCTACTGGGTATACTTCACTATAACCAATATAATTTACTATTTTTCCTTCTTCTTCTGATAATAATCTAACCCATAAAACATTATCACGAATTGCAGTATTGTACATATTGCTTTCGTTATAAACTGTCGGTTGATTTCCATTTGCACTAGAATTGTAAGCAGATTCTCCACCATATAATTTAATCAAAGAAACCAATGTAGAATATACTTCCAGGTCTTCTGTAGTATAAAATGATACAGATAAACGGTTTCTATTTTGTCTTTTAATTGGTATCTGTAGAGGTATATTCTGATATTCAAATAAAGCACTTTGAATACCAGTCGTTGGACTAGAGACTGCGAGGGCAGGATAATCTGTTAATTCGGCATAACTGGATGATAATGGATTCCATAAAAACATATCAACAGAGAATTTGTTTGTGTGCAGGGCTTTTTTATTTTCTGAGGACAGTAGGTTTTTGATTTGTGACAGGTCTAGATTCATTTGAATAGTTCTTTCTCTGTTAGAATTTTAAAGGTCCAGCCGTTTTCATCACAAAATTTTTCTGCAGCTTCCCATTTACTTTTATTTATTGAATATCTCGCCATTTCGGATAGGTATTTCTTTCCATTTTTTTTCTCTGGCTGTTTTGTTTGCTTGAGAGGTTTTACTTCTATAACATATGTTTTTGTTTTGCCAGTTTTATCTTTTATCTCACACATAAAATCTGGATAATATCGGTGCCATTTATTGTCCACATGGGAATAATAAGGAATGGAAAATTCCTCAGAAGCCCATTTTATTACATTTTCATTGAAATCCAGGTATTTGCACATTTTCCTTTCCCAAGTTGATCTGCAGATAATATTGTTTGGGTTGCCAATGTACTTTTGGGGGTTTTCTGGACTGTATTTTGATTTGTATGCCATGACTATATATAGTGGGAGAATACACATGGCAGACGAATCATATGCTTTGTCGGTAACAACTAGAGCAGATACGTTTTCAGACTATCTAAGACTTGATGCCTATAAAGCAAATAAACTAGATTCAAGAGCAAAGGTGGCTCTTGGGCAAGCAACACCATTAAAATCATGGTTTCTTCCCATGCCACAAACGATAGAAAGAATGACTGCTCATAATTATGAAGTTGTAGAGCAGTCGGTTGCATATGCTTTACAAAAGGGTCACATGCAAGGCAGACAGGCTCAGGTGGATTCGTCTATTATTTCTCTGGCATCTGCTGGTGTTGGATTGGGTGGCGTTGCGGGAAATGCAGCACCTGGTCTTGGTGGTAGTGCTTATGATCCTGCTTCAGTTCTATCTGGATTGATATACTTAAGTGGTGTTGGATCTCAAATTTCTGGGCTGATCGGAGCGTTTCCGATGCTTCAAGATTTTCAAAATAACTTAAAGAGTGAAATGACGGATGAGCCATCAGTTGGTATGTCCACTCAAGAATTAAAATACGGTGGATCAATCGAAAGAAGCTTTACTTTGAATTATCAGTTTATTGCAAAATCACCGGCTGATGTTTATGGACCAACTGGTATTTTACAGATATTAGCGGAATTAGAAAGTTGGTCGTTCCCGTTATCATTTCAAGATGATATTTCAAAAAGAGATTTAATAAAAACACCACCAATATTTACTTTGAAGCATGTACGTCTAGATTCAAACGGTGGGTTTTCAATTAATACAGATTCTGCTCCTTTAGCAGCATTTGGTCAACCTCAATTATTAGTACTGAGAAAAGTTTACGGATCTCATGAAACAAAAAGTGTAATCATAGACGGAGATTATTCATATCCAATCATAACATCTATAACATTAGAATTGGCTGATATGGAGCCAATTGCAAGATTGGATGATGCATATGCCACCTACGGAGGTATTTCAGTTCCTAAGTTGGCATGTAGATCTGAGATTTATGCAAGAGCTGGTAAATCACGCGCAAGGAAATCATAATGTCTATAATTAGTAAATTACCTTCAACAACATTTGCATTACCTTCTGGTGATATAGTTGAAACTAAAAATATTTTAAAAACCATTATTATAGATGATGAAACAAAAACTAATGCAGAACTAATAAAAACAAAAAATGGCTCTAGTGTTAGTAAACTAGAGCATGTTAGTTACAGATTTTATGAAGATAAAACTTCCTTATATTGGCTAACTACACATTTAAATGATATTGATTCTTTTTTGAAGATACCAACACCAAAAGCAAATTTTGAAGCAAATCTTCCAAATCGTTATCCAGGTAAAGTTTATTACATAAAAGATGGTAAAAATATAAGTGGTATTTTACCTGGAGACTTGTTTGTTCTTTACGCGGGTGCTGCTAACACAACTAACTGGAAAGTTGCCGGTACAGTTAAAGAATACGATCCTGTTTTCAGAAGAATTATAATAGAAAAGGAAATTGAAAACACAAATGAAGAAGGAAGTCTGGATGATTATCCTCTTCTTTATATTGTTCGGTATGATTCAAATGGATCACAATCGTTTATCATAAATGGTGAGTATCAAGTGGGAAGAACAGAAGCAGAATATCAAAAAGCACTTTCGATTTACGATACAAATCTAGCGGGAATAGAAATATCTCCGTATAGAATATTAGATGGTTCAGATTTAACAGAAAATTACGATTTTACCAACACCCCAGCTTCTACCACTATAATATATCAATACAATAATAGTATAAGTGGTTTAGATGCTGATCTTTCTTCGTTTTATTTTCATACATTAGAAAAAGAAGAGCATAAAATAAATAATAGATATAACGAAATCAAATATATGTCTCAAGAAACTGCATTCAGTGCAACTACGTTTGTTAATACACTTTTAGCAGAAGAACCTATAAGAGGTCAGAAAATTATTATTGAAGAATAAGTATGGCATATTCAGAATCATCACGAGATACAGAAATTGTTTCTGTTATAATTGTAGACGAGCTTGGTGAAACCTTAATTGATTTTTCCGAACAGATAACAAGCGGAAAGGTTTCTATAGGTGTTTTAGAATTTGTAGAATCATTGGCTGAAACCTCAATTCGAGGTAGTATATCTGTAGATACTACAAAAGGCGAATTTGATAAGTTGCAATTAGTTGGTAATGAATTTATACAATTTGTATTAAAAACACCAGCAGCGAATGAGGACGAAGAAGATTTTATTATAGTTTCTCCTGAATTTAAAATATACGATTTTGATGAAAGTACTGATTTTACGGATGTTACATTATTACCCGAAGGTGTTAGACCAAGAGCATTAAGTATTCGATTTGCAAGTAAACAGGAATCATCTGTTTTTGATACGAAGAATCCTTTACCTTACGGGTTTGTAGGAAAAATAGCAAATACAATGAGTATAACAGGAGGGGCATTTGCAGAAGATATAGATTTTCTAGCACTAGAAGAAGAATCTGATACTACATGTCCAGGTTTAATTAATGAATTAGCCCTTATTCATTTTGCGGGAGAAGATTTTGAAATAGAAAAAACAGATAATAGTGTTATGTTATCTCCTACAAGGTTTTCGTTTCCAACTAGAAAAATAACAAGGAATATGAATCTTCTTCAATTGATTAACTATGCAACGAAATATGCATGGAAAAGTGATAACGTAGTTGATTCAGATAAAAAATCCGAAACAAACAATGATACTATTCCATTTAGTAAATATGGGTGGTCCAACTATTTTTTCTGGCAAGATCTAAATGGCTGGCACTTTAAAAGTGCAACTAAGATGGTCGAAGATTCCTACAAAAAAGGAATAAAAACATTTGCATTTAGTCAAGATTTATTGAGTCCAAATCGAATCTATAAATTGGATACTGTATCTGATTTTTCGATAGCAAAGGCATTTAGTGATGGTCTTTTGTTTTCATACTATAAGAGAATACATCCAAATTATTCTGATATATACGCAAGATTTTTAGACGATGATAAAAAATATGTTGAAGAGGAATATACTTATAATTATGCCACAGACTATTTGCCTCTACTTAATGGATTGAGATTTTTACCAGATACCATTTACGATCCATTAGATGGAGAAGAAAAACAACTCGAAGATTGGATTGTAAATAGAAAAAATAATGAACTGAAATATGAAGATAGGCTCTTTGGCTACTATGACAACAGACAGCATCGTGATAAAAAGAAATTAAACCGAATTATCGGACGAGGCTATGATGTTGATTCTACAGACTATAGCTCAAATATAATTGATGAAAATTCTGGACTTGAACTTGCAGACTATAATTTGTACCAAGACAACATGTGGCAAGAAATGTTTGACTGTGTTGATATAATGTCTGAATACTCGGATGGTAATACTGGTGAACTATTAGATGACTGTGGGGTTCTAAGAAAAATTAAAGAAATTAAAAAAGAAACATATTTGGCTAAAAACAAATACAAGAGGGCACTCCAGTACAAAGAAAAATGGAATGTTTATAAGTATTCAATATGTTGTGATGGAACAGATGATGTCAATAATGATTTCTTCGCCGTAATTAAAAATCATCAAAAGATAGGTGATAATATCTTTAGATATGAATGGGCAGAGGTTTCTATAATACCTAAGGCAGAACTTGGGTTTGTTGTTGGGTTTGGATATACGGCTGACGAAGAGAAAACAAATGAAGAAATATATTCAGCTGAAATTTTTGGAGATACCGGAATAAATGCATTTGAGCTTTATGATCCAGATGAAAAAATTTCATATGTTCCTCATATAGATCCAGGAAATCAATATTCTGTTGTATCAAGATTCGGATTTTTGTCTGGAACATTTTATTTTAAACGAAAAAATGTTGAAGGTCAAGAACAGGCAAGTGATGATATTATGGATGGTGTAACTGGGTCTATATCCTGGGATTATGTAAAACACCTATTTAAGGGAGATACCCCAGAAGGAATCACATTAACTTTTCACAATAGCCATTATTCTCCTTTCTTGATTGTAGAAAAAGAAAATGCTGCTAGAGGTACAACTGGAAATTACAGTGGGGCATATAATTTAAATGAAATAATGAATCGAAAAATATATGAGGAAGAAACCTACCCAGAAAATTCACAAAATGGAGCAAGTGCAGATATAATATATTATCAAACTTCAGAATTAAATAATTCTCCTGTTGGTAATATATACGCAAATACATCTTTTGATGAGCCTGTATCAACTCTTGAGGAAGATCATTTAGTTGGTCCAGGTATTAACGCAAATTCAAATACAACTGAATATCCAGATGCATTTGATATGATGCCGATAGGTGCATACAAGAAATCTACCACAGAATCAAATGTTGAGTGCAGTGCAACTGCATTTGGGCACGTTGTCCGTATGTCTTCAGTTTCATATGATGATTTACTTAATGTTGGTATAGAGCCAAGAAACTTCCCAGTCGAAGCAAAGAATAAAAGATTTTTCTACTTCTCTGCAGAAAACGCTCACGACGGCAATTGTACAGGACAATGTGAACTATGAGTAACACAGACTTTCAAATAATCAAAATTTTGAGTGAATATATTCCAAGAAAGAAACAAGTCTTTACGGAAACTCAGCATACTTTAAATGATTCTTATATCTGTGCAAATCCTGACGGACCTGTTTATAACTTTGACTGCCCAGAAGATGACCCACTATGTAATTGTCCCTGTAGAGATTTACGACCAAACTCAAGCGAAGTAGTGACTCTTGCATTTTGCAAAGCAAACTTTTTACTTTTTCCTGCTAGTGATATTCAAAGAATTTTTGAAGAAGATGGAAACAACCCAGATCAATTTGCAATAATAAAAAGTGTTTATGATAATAGAACAGAATCTTCAGTTGCCACAATATACGAATTGGTTGACTTTTTTGAAACAGAAGCGGAAGCAAAACAAATTATAAAAGCAGCTATAGCGAATGATGCTGTTAGTGGTGCCAGTGCAGGCATAACGTACGATGAACCTAAAGATGAATATCTTTCGGAATTATTGAATAAGACATCTGAATGTACTCTCATAAATGAAAAATTAGGAGAGGAATGGCTTGGTTGTGATTTGGAAGACCCGAATTCACCCTACAGTTGTAATTGCCCTTGTATAGGAGAATTCTACAGTGCGTATTTAAGATTTAATAGAACAGTTGCTACATTCTGGGACACACCTGGGTATGTTCCTCTAATCTCAACTGCACATAAAGCAGCCTTAATGTCTCAACAGTTAGCAATTACAATTAAAGGAGATCTCTCCATACGTCCAGGAGACGTAATAGAATTGGATCTGATTGAACCCCCATATGGAACAGAGGAAGTAGAAAATATTATTAGAAAATACGGAATACTTACTGATACAGTCAAAAATGCAAAATATACTGGAAAGTGGATGGTTTCAACTATTAAACACATCCTAACAGGTGATCTTATTCATAAAATGGATTTAATATTAATTAGAGATGGAATGATGCAAATTTCAGAATAATCAAAAAAATATTCATAAATACTTTTATGGCAAAGTACACAGACATAGATTTTAGTTTTAGTAAAAACAGTTTTACAGGGGATTTGAACAAGGTTCAAGACTCCACTGCTATACGTCAATCTTTAAAGAATATTATATTATCTTACAAAGGCGAAAAATCGTTTGATTATACATTTGGAGGAGCAGCTCAAAACATCTTATTTGAATATTCCGGTGATATAACAATGAATGTTTTAAATAGTATTGATGCTGCGATTCGAAAAAGTGAACCTAGAATTACCTTGAAAAGAGTAGCCCTAGATACTAGTGGGTCTACTACATCAATTTTAATAGAATACGAATATGCTCTGAGTTCTGGTGAAACTGCAACAGAAACAACAACTATAACTACCAGTTAAGGATAAATAATGGCATTACCACCAATTAACCTTTCTAATTTAGAATTTCAAAGTATATACGATAATTTAAAATCGTATCTGAGTAATCAAAGCGAGTTTACTGATTATGATTTCGAGGGATCTGCTTTATCTACTATAGTAGATCTTTTAGCATATAACACATATTATCAGTTAATATTTCAAAATATTTTAGTAAATGAAATGTTTTTAGATTCTGCTCAGAAATTAGAATCGCTTAGATCCCATGCAAAGTCTCACGGATTTGCTATTCAAAACAGATATTCTTCTATAATGAGTGTTAAGTTTTCTAGTTCTGGTGTATTCACTTATACCCCATACACAAAGCACACTGCAAGAACTCCAGATGGATTGACTAGAATTTTTTACAATCTAACTGGATTCACGGGTGAAGCCACAAACGAAACTACATATGAATCAACTCAAACTCTGTATGAAGCTCAGACTGCAGTAATAAATCAACAATTTACTTTTAATTACGAAAAACAACTCGTTTTTATACCAAACCAAGATTTTGATTTTAGAACTTTAGTTGTTAAAGTTAATGGCGTGGAATATCGAAGAGGAAACTCTGTAGAAGCCAACATATATTCAAATAATAAAATTTATTATCTAGAATCAAATGCGAATGGATATGATATCAAATTTGTTTCTGGAATGGTAGATCCAAATACAGGGACAACAATTGGGGATGTTCTTTCATCTGATTCTATTATTACAATTTCATATCTAATCCCATCAGGAAGTTCTGCAAATGGCGTAACATCTTTATCTGCTGATGGATCTGTTACTAGAACTGTGTTGACAACTTCTGGTGGCGGTAGGACAAATTTGAGTTCTGATAATATAAAGTTCTTTATTCCTAGAACATTTGCAGCACAAAATCGTTTAGTGACTGAAAGTGATATTAAAGGTGCTCTTATAGAAGCTGGATATGCTTCAGATTCAAATTCAATTACGCTTACAAATCCTGAGTATGGAGTTGTATATGTTAATACAGATTATACTGGATCCCCGGATGATCTAATAAATTTCTTAGTTGAACATGGTGTTGCTGGAATCTCTTATGGCTGGACCGGAGGATAATAGTTGCTAATTTACTACGCTACAGTACTTGGAACAGGTGATACCTACGCAGATTCCTTTCCATTGGTACAGGAAACTCTGGAAACCTTAGGCAGTAATTCTTACGAATTATCTGGGTTGCCGAGTGGATGTAGTCGTGTATTTGATGTTACAAACTTTTTACCCAGATGGTTAACCGATGAAGATCTAAACGGCGACACACTGATGGTCAAATTCCTTCAGTATTATTATGATTGGTATTATTGTTCTTCTTCCTCTGGAATTTATGCAAACGAAATTTTTGATTATATTGATCCATTAAATTATAATGAAAATGTATATTTGGATGGATTGAATACATATTTTCCAGGCATAAAAACTATTTTAAATGAAAGTCCAGATTATCCTGAATTAAATTTAAATAATGTAAAACAGCTAATTCTTGGTGTAAAACCAGAGGTGTTGCAGAGAAAGGGAACCGAAGCAGCTCTTAATATATTTTTTGGTACATTATTTGATGAAATCGTCTCTGTTGTTGCGCAATTTAAAGACGATACCCCGATAGATTCAATTACAAATAAAAGACTTGAAGTAACCGTATATTATAGTGAGCAATTGAATAGTTCTGCTCAAACTCTTGTGAGACGTTTAATTAGTGAATATTTTATTCCTTACGGCTTAGGGAAAACAGAATTAGGGCAACCATTGCCTATTCTATTCGAGGAATATTCAAATTCATTTCGTGATTTTGAAAATGATGATTCTGCAATAGAAAGTTATAATTCTGGATCTGATGGGGTAACATTAAATGCTTATGAAGCAGTAAAGATAGGAAATTATATTGTTTATAATATGGGTGACACAGGAAGTTTAGACTATAATACTGGTTGTAGTTCTGCTTCTCCTCCTCCCAGAGGAATCACTGCAAATATTGCTGATATGCCTACATATACACACCCAAATTGGTATATTGGAGTTTCGGGTGCGACATCATTTGGTGATATAAATATTTCAGAGTTTCTTTTCCTTCCATATGAAAACAATCCAAACATAGGTATAACAGGTTGCTAACGGAATAAATAAATGCCAACAATATCATCAAATTCAATAAATTTATCCGTAAAAAATGCTTCGACATATGTTTCATCCATAAAAAATGAAGAACGTATTCTTTCATTTTTTCTTGGTGGTATTAGTGCTGATACAAATAATACAAACAGTGAACTTGAAAGAAATAATTCATATAAAAAAGCATCATTTTTTAAGAAAATTGAACCTTCTGAGATTGATGTCGTAACCAAAAAAATAAAATTTGGTTCAACTGTATTTGCTACATGGAATCCATATAGTGATGCAACTGACAATTATTATGTTGTAGCAAATAACAGAGTTTATTTGGTAATTGGTAATGATGAATTCAATAGATCATCAAAAAATGAAACTTATATAGCGTCTGTAACACCAACACATACTAGCGGAATAGCAAAATATGGTGATGGCTATGAATACTTGTACTTATTTACTCTATCTGCTGATAATAAAGTTGTAAGTACAAATAATTTATGGATACCAGTTCCAGATATTACATACACACAATATGCAGGTAGACTATTATATAAGAAAATAGATGATGTTTCTATTCAGGGAATAACTACAAATTTTAAAAATCCCATTATTCCTTTATTAAGCGATAGTGGAACGGGAGCATCAATTAAATTAAGAACAGTAGTCAGATCTAGTCCATCTACAACGGTATCGAAAAGAAAATATACAATTGTTGGAATTGAAGTTGAAAATATCGGAACATCAGAATATTTGGATTATGATCTGAATTCAAGTCTTTCTGCAGTTCTTACGGATCTTTCTGCTGCAGAGATTATTACACTTGAGAACGCTATAACTCTTGGGTTTTGTTCCAATGAAGGTATATCACTTAGAAACATATTACAATCTCGTTATGCCATGATAACTCTTACTGCAGAGACTTCAGATATTGAGTCTGTAATAGAACAGACAGAGTTTACAAATTTTGGAGTGGTGGAAGACATCACAAATGATGCTGGAACAAAAATCTTTAGTTCTGGGTCGGCTACTAAAATTGTATCAAACAATGTAAAGATAACATGTGGACAATATTTATCTGGTGCAACACCAACTGAAGATGATTTTGAAATAAAAACTCCAATTATATTACAAAATAAAACTAAATACGATAGAGGGAAAACAGCTTCAAGAAGAGTTTCTGGTGGAGGAACGGTTGTTTCCGAGATTGAAATAGCAGATAAAACCACTTATCAGGTTAACGATAGAATTAAAACCGGAAAGAGTGGAAGTGAAGTATTCCTTATAACCGCAGTCAGTGTTCCTGATATAAAATTATTTAGCGGAAAGGTATTACAAACAGGTTCTACCACTTTTAGCACAGGAACTGCAAAGACATTTGTAGCACAAGTAATAGAAAGTTTCTAAAGGACAAATAAATGGGCGTAGAAGATAACTATTTTCAAATAACAGACCTAGATGCAAATACAACTTTCTATGATTGGGTCAACAAAGAGAATGATGAGATCATAGAAAAATTAAATTTAATGAATATTTACGGTGCCTCTGCGGGTGACGGTAATATAATTGTAGTTATAGGTTCTACTGCTAACACATATGATGCAGGTGATGTTGTAATAAGTCTTAATAATACTATTTCCGGTATTACTGTTGATGGGAACTTTGTTGTAACTGGAACAATTGCATTGTCTGACGGTACAGTTGCTTCTTCTTTAGTTACATCAGTCAATGGATCTACAGGAGCAGTTACCATTGCAGGTATCACTGGACCTGCTGGTGGGACCGGAGCAACTGGATCTGCCCCAGATCCAGTATTCATATCAAAAAATAAATTAATAAATGGAAATTTTGATATTTGGCAAAGAGGAAATTCATTCACAGGAAATTCAAATCGTTATTTTGCAGATAGATGGGTTCGTTTTTCTGATTCTTCTGCATTAGCTAAAATAACAAACGGAACTTTATCTAGAGGCACATTTACACCAGGTCAAACTAATGTTGCTGGAAATCCAACTTATTACGCAGTGTGCAGTCTAATTTATTCAGGGATCACAACAAGCGATTTTGTTGGTATAGAAAATAAAATAGAAAATGGTGATAACTTCATAGGCGAAAAGGTCTATGTAGACGGTTATGTTAGAATGCAAGGCACTACTGGAGCCACCCTTGATGTTTATATCCGAAGAAGTATAGACGGATCAACATATACAACAGAGGAATTTACGGATAGAGTTTATGCACCAGGAACAACTTGGACTAGTTTCTTAGTGGGACATACTGTTGCTTTTACTGGATCTACTTTTACTAATGATGGCTTTACATCAATTGGATTTAAAGTAAATGAAGTTCCAAGTGGACAAACATTAGAAATTTCAAATGTCAGAGCATTCGCAACACAGGGGGTGACATTAGAAGATTCCCCTTTCAGAGAACAAACCGATACCCAAGAAGAGCTGCGGAAATGCTCAAAGTTTTATCAACGTACATACGGCTTAGATAATACTGACGCATCTGTTACAATGCTAAATTCAACTGATCCTGATTTCACTGCGGTTCGATTCTCTGCTACAAGTACAAATGAATTTTATTATGATTTTCCAGTCGAAATGCGAGATACCCCAACATTAACAATTTACTCCCCTGCTACAGGTGTTATTACTGATGGATATAATAAAACTGCAGCGTTGGATATGAGATTAACAAGCGGGACCTCTGGGTGGAATGGTAATATAAGGTTACATACTACAGGTCAAACCACACTAAGTACAACTGCAAATACAAAGGGAATTATATTTGACATAGTGTCTGGTGCGGTTATATTTGATGATATATTTGTACACTACGTTGCTGATTCTGATCACAATATTTAAAATTGGAGTTTATCATGGATATCAAAAAAAGTGTTGAAATGGCAGGTAATTTTGCCAGAGCAATGGCTTCTCGTGGAGTGAAAAATAAAAAAATAGAACCTTACACAAAACAGCTAAGAGTTTTGAGCTGTTTTGGTAATCAGCATGACGGCGGTGAACTACCTCCTTGCGAGCATCTTAAAAATAGTAAAACACAGGGAAAATATTTTTGTGGAGGTTGTGGCTGCGGGGATAGAAAATCAACGTGGTTATTATCTAATAATAACGAATACAGTAAATTAGATTATCCAAGTTTATCTTGTCCGTTGAAAATGCCAGGTTTTAGTGATTATTCACCGAGTTCCCCAGAAGATGCAATTTCACCAGTCACAAGAAAATATTATATTGAAAATGTGCCCGAGGAAATAGTAAATAAAGTAGAAATTACAAATCCAGGGATTCCAGAAAATATGGAGCCAATTTTAGTACGGAAAAAATAAAATAGTAAGTTGGAATAGAACATGTCATAAATAACGTAGGAGGTTATCTATGGCAGCTCCAAACTCAAGAGAAACAATAATAGAATACGCATTTAAGAGATTAGGTGCCCCTGTAATAGAAATAAATGTTGATTGGACTCAAGCCGAAGACAGGCTTGATGATGCGTTAGATTTCTTCAAAGAACGTCATTTTGATGGCGTTGAGAGGGTATTTTTTGCACACCAAGTAACAGAACAAGATAAAACACAAGAATATATTAGTACCTCTGATATTGGTCCAGTGAATGGTCCAACCGGAGATGGACCATCTGGTTCTGATATACTTACAGTTGTAAAGGTATTCCAATTTGGACAGTTTTCAAACATAAACATGTTTGATATTCGCTATCAGTTAGCCCTTTCTGACTATTTTGGTATTAATAGAGGACTAAACGCAGCAGTTTCTCAGGGTCTTGCTTCTTATGATTCCACTAAGAGATACATCAATCTTATTGAAGATTTCTTTCAGCCAGAAAAGGCGGTAAGATTTTCTAAAGTTACGAATAAAATTCATATTGATATGAACTGGCAAGAAGTTGCAACAGGCGAATATGTCATAATAGAAGCATATGCTGCTCTAAATCCTGAAACATATACTAAAATATTCAATGATCGTTTATTGAAGGAATATGTTACGGCTCTAATTAAGAGACAATGGGGAGCTAATTTATCCAAGTATGATGGAGTTCCTATGCCAGGTGGTGTAGTTCTTAGGGGTGGGCAAATTATGTCGGAAGCCCAGCAAGAAATCCAATTAATAGAGCAAAAGGTTTATTCTCAGTACGAACTCCCTGTAGATTTCATGACAGGATAATTAAATGGCTAAAAATCCATATTTCCTAGACAATACAAGTGAGCAAAGGCTCATAGAGGATATAACACGAGAAACTATATCTGCTATGGGCAGAAAGATATATTATATTCCAAGAGAATTCTCTAATAAAGATTATCTTTATGGTGAGGATACGGTTTCAAGATTTAATAGATCATATGAATTAGTAGCATATGTAAATAATGTTACAGGGTTTGATGGTCAAGGTGATTTAATCACAAAGTTTGGAATTGATCTTAAAGATAGAATTGAATTGGTTTTATCAAAAAAGACATTCCAAGACACTATAACAAGAGTTAATACTGATCTAACTCGTCCTAAAGAAGGTGATTTGATTTATTTTGATGATAGTGACACTCTATTTGAAATAAATTTTGTAGAGCATGAAAATCCTTTTTACCCATTAGGAAAACTTTATACTTATGTTTTGACATGTGAAACCTTCGTCTTTTCTCAGGAAGATTTCAATACAAATCAGTCCTTTATTGATGACACCGATGAAGACTATGGAAGAACTGCAGCAGAATTAACAATGACAAACAATGGAGTGAATTACATTGTAGGAGAAACTGTTTATCAAATAATTGGAAATGGATTAGCTGGTCCGACAGAAGTTACCCTGGCAAATAAAGATGCTTCCGGTATTGTTCATAAATGGAAGTCTTCAACGGGTGTTCTAATCATTGGTGATCAAACAGGTGGATTTAGTTTCGAGGCAGGAGAATACATATATGGAGTTAGTAGTGGTGCCACCGGAAGCATAAGTCAAGTTACCGATGATGATTTGATCATACCGTTTGATACTATAGAAAATACCAGCAGTAAAGATTCTCTAGATCTTGAAAAAGAAAAAGAAGAAATAAATATCTTCAACTTTGATGAAACTGATCCATTCTCAGAAGGAAATTATTGATGTTTGGACATTTTTACAACGAATCAATAAGAAAACTTACAGTTGCATTTGGATCTCTTTTCAATGAAATATATGTTATTCATTATAAC
>Ga0196901_1000962_pt1 | contig 14750 bp, 2 predicted proteins | sample CB_VirMetaG_FD_169099 | JGI IMG/M metagenome (GOLD analysis project Ga0196901, IMG submission 169099) | Freshwater to marine saline gradient viral communities from Chesapeake Bay - CB_1504_1 Viral MetaG (v3) (version 3) | ecosystem: Environmental > Aquatic > Marine > Coastal | place: USA... | reverse complement strand
GCGGCTTTAAATCAATTTGCCCAATATGAGTTGTGTTTTGGAAATCAATTTCATGTAAATCCAGAGGGACTTAACATCAAATCAACGCCATTTAAAATTTCTGGCGAATCCTCTTTCGTTTTTCTTGTAGACACCCCCAATGTTGCTATAGGGTCAAGAAACATTACATCTGCTTCTGAGGCTGCTAACGTATTTCTTTCCAGACCAACAAATCTTAAGGCAACAACTGGCATAATTTCTGCAGTGAAACTTGATGAAAATGGAAATCTTGTTGTTGTTGCAAAAGAAATAGGAACGGTTGATTATGTGAGAGGAGAAATTAAAATAGGAACAATTAACATAACATCTACAGCAAGACCTAATGGAATTATAGAGATTCAGGCTTTCCCCGAATCAAATGATGTTGTTGGGCTTAAGGACTTGTATCTAAGTTTGAATATTTCAAAAAGCACAATAAATATGGTTAGGGATGTGATTGCTTCTGGTGATGAAATATCTGGAACAAAATTTATTAGCGATTACTACACATCAAGTTATTCTAACGGGAATCTAGCAAGACAGTAATATGATACAGACTGGATTTGAATCTAAAGTAAAAATTCAACAAATTGTTGAAAGTCAACTTCCAAGTTTTATTTTGGACGAGAGTCCAAACGCCGTAGAATTTTTAAAGCAATACTATGTTTCACAAGAATATCAAGGTGGACCTATTGATATTACTGATAACTTAGATCAGTATTTAAAATTAGATAATCTGTCTCCAGAGGCAATCGTTAGTTCAACAACATTGTCGGCTGACATTGCAGATTCTTCCACTACGATTCAAGTATCCAGCACCAAAGGATTTCCAAATCAGTATGGTTTATTTAAAATTGATGATGAAATTATTACCTATACTGGTATAACTACAAATAGTTTCACTGGTTGTATTCGTGGATTTAGCGGAATAACCGACTATCATCAAGAATTGAATCAAGAAAATCTTGTATTTTCTACATCAACTGCTGCAGCTCATGCAGCAAACTCAACTGTTCAAAATCTTAGTTCCTTATTCTTAAAGGAATTTTATAAAAAGTTAAAGTATACCTTTACTCCTGGATTTGAAAATCTTACCTTTGTTGATGAAATTGATGCTGGCAATTTTATCAAACATGCGAAAGATTTTTATGAGTCAAAAGGCACTGATGACTCTATTAGAATCTTGTTCAATGTTCTTTTTGGTGAAACGCCAACAGTTGTTAACTTAGAAGAATATCTAATTAAACCCTCTGCTTCAAATTATGTAAGAAGAGAAATCGTAGTTGCAGAGGCAGTTTCTGGTGATCCGCTTAAACTGGTTGGACAAACAGTTGTAAAGAGTACAGATCCGAGCACTAGTGCCTCAATATCTTCTGTAGAAATATTTACAAGAAAAGGTAGAACATATTATCAACTTGAATTATTTGTTGGATATGATAATCAATCTGCTGTTCAAGGTAACTTTATAATTACCCCAAATACAAAAGCATTAGAATCAGTTTCTGTAGGTTCTTCAATTCTTAGCGTTGATTCTACGATTGGATTTAAAAATGCTGGAACTATCATATCTGGCACCAATAGTATTTCATACACTGGAAAGACTGTCAATCAATTTTTAGGTTGTACTGGAATTACTTCGGCAATATCTCCGACAGATAATGTTAGATCTGGAGATACCTATTTCGCTTTTGAAAATGGTGATACATCAAAGAAAGTTGAAATGATATTCTTTGGTGTACTTAATGACCTTGTGCAAACTAGTGATAGTTTAAAGGTTGATGAAAATGATATTGTTTATGTTAAAAACTATGGAGATAAAATAGAAAATGGTTCTGAATCATATAAACAAATTTTTGCAAATTCATGGATATACAATACAAGCACCAGATATCAAATTTCTGATAATACTAATTTAACCCTTGGATCTATCATCGATAAATCCAGTTTAAAAATTGGCGATGAAGTAGAAATATTAGAAAGAGGCACAGAAAATGTTGTTGTCGCAACAGGTGTTCCTTACATTGAATCAATTAACACTGCACAAAACAGTGTAACGATAGCAAACTTGCCAACATTAACATCTGGCAGTAATTATGATGTAAGAAGAAAAATTAATAAATCTTCCTCTACTTCAACTGAATTTTACTACGGCAACAGTAAAATTTTATCGGACGTATTAAATTTTTACAGTGAAAGAGATGAATATGCATATATTGCATCCAACTCTCTTCCATCGGAAGTTAAAACGGGAATTAATACTACAGAATATAGATATGATATTAGTGAAAAAATAAAAACCGTAACCGTATCAAGTTCTTCGAATTTTGAAGATCTTTCTGAGGGACTTTATTCTACAATTGCACTAACATCCGATGCTCCCTTTGTTAATGGAGACAAAGTATACTATAAACCAGTTGGAGATACACTAGTTGGTTTGAATACTGGGTATTATTATGTACAAGTTCAATCAAATTCACAACGATTTAAATTGTATGCATCTCCATCTTTTATTGGTAGTGCAAATTATCTAAAATTCGATACTCCATCGGGAATAGGAACTCATTCATTTACTCTCCATTCTCAACAAAAAGAAAAGATTGGTGTACAGAAACTTTTAAGAAAATTCCCACTTCAAAAAAATATTAAAGGTGGAACGGGACAAAAAACTGCTCCAGGTTCTACTGGAATGTTAATTAATGGTGTTGAGATTAATAATTATAAATCGACGGATAAAATATACTACGGTCCACTTTCAGCAGTAACTGTTTTAAATGGCGGAAAAGATTTTGATGTAATTAATCCTCCAGTTATAAGTGTATCAAGTGGCACTGCAAAAGTTCAACCAGTAGTAAGTGGAAGTCTCAAAAAAGTATATGTAGATTCTCAAAATTATGATGTTGATAGAATTGTATCCACCAATGTAACTGGTGGAAATGGAAATGGAGCCGTAATTAAACCAGTTCTTGCTAAAAGAGTAAGAACCGTTTCTTTTGATTCTAGGGCTTTAACTGATGGTGGTGGTGTAAGTACAGCAACTAATCAAATTGTGTTTTTGGAAGAACACAATTTTGTTAATGGAGAAGAAATTGTTTACAACTCTCAAGGAAACAATGAGGTTTCTATTGGAATAACAAACAAGTTAGTTAATAATGCATCTTATTTTGTACAAGTTGATAACAACTCAACCGTTACTTTATACAATACCTTAAGCGATCAAACTTCAAAAACAAATCCAGTAGGATTATTTTCTGGATCTAACGGAACTCATAAATTTTCCACTGCAAAATTTAAAAATGTAGTTTCTTATGTAAAGGTTGTAAATGAAGGATCTGGATATACAAATAGAAAATTAGTTGTAAAACCTGTCGGAATTTCAACCACTAGAGATACCATTAATTTTACGAATCATGGATTCAATACAGGTGAGATAGTAACTTATGATTTTGAAACAACTCAAATAACAGGAATATCCACATCAAACCAATATTACGTTTTAAAAGTAAATGATAATGCTTTTAGATTGTGTGATGCTGGTGTAGGTGGAACAATAACCTCAAACTTTGAGAGACAAGACTATCTGAAGTTTACAGATACTGGAGTTGGATATCAATATTTCAGTTATCCAGATATTTCAGTATCAATTACTTACGTTAATACTGGTATTGGTTCAACAACACAACAATATCAAGAGCTTGTTACGACACCAGTGGTCAAAGGAAGTTTGGTTGGAGCATATTTGTATGAGAGTGGGACAGGATATGGTTCTACATTCATCAACTTTGAAAAGAAACCAATAATTAGTATAAAAAATGGGAAACAGGGAGAAGTAACGCCGGTAATAATTAACGGTTCTGTCAGCTCTGCAAATGTTACATATGGTGGACTAGAGTATAATTCTGTTCCAGATTTAGTGGTTGAAGATTCTAGTGGATCTGGATCTGGTGCTGAACTTAGAGCTGTAATTAGTGGCGGCAAAATAACTGATGTTAAAGTCATAAGTGCTGGTATTGGTTACTCTGCAACCTCAACAAAAGTGAGGACAATTTCTGCAGGTAAAAATTCTGTCATTGATGTAAATGTAAGGGATTTAACTGTTAACGATAATTCTAGTAGATTCAGCACTGGAGAAGTTCTTTTAAACTCTGATGATAATTTAAGGTATGCTGTTTCCAAATATTTCTCTGATATTAGAACATCATTCAATGAAAATTTTGGAAATGTATCAGGAATTATTGGATGGGCATATGATGGAAATCCAATTTACGGACCTTTTGGATATACGAATCCAGAAGATATGACATCAACGGTAAAAACGTTAGAGTCTGGATACACACTTGACACCTCAAATGTCGTAGATAGACCTTCTGGATTTACTGATGGTTACTTTGTAGAAGATTACAAATTTGACAATAGTGGAGATTTGGATGAATATAATGGTAGATTTGAAAAGACTGCTGAGTTTCCAAAAGGGGTTTATGCGTACCACGCAACGTTAAATGCTTCCGATCAAACAACACCAACATTCCCATATTTTATAGGTAATGAATATTACTCCAAATCCATCAAAGATGTTGACTTAAATCAATCATTTGATTTTAATAACTCAACTTTACACAGAAATACTTTCCCATATAAAGTATCTGAAAATAATGCCGACTATGATTTCATCAATGAAATTGATGATGTAACCAAACAACAATACATAATAAACTCGGTAAGTAGTGGTTTTATTCAGTCAATAAAAATTGAAAACGCTGGAACTAACTTTAAAGTAAATGATAGTCTAATATTTGATGAAGAAGGAACATCTGGAACGGGATTGGATGTAAAAGTTTCTTCTATTAAGGGTAAAGATATTGTAGAAGTAGATACAACATTTACTGAAAATCTTAATGCCATATTTACTTGGAATAAAGATAATCAAGTAAAGGTATCGGTTCTTCCAAAGCATACATTCTCAAATTTAGATTATGTTTCAATTTCTGGATTTACCACTGCTCTCTCAAATTTAAATAAAAATTATAGAATTTCTGTTCCATCATATGCAAATGGTGCATGTTTATCAACAGTAACATCAGCACCGTCTGTCGGATTTACAACCGAAATTTATGTTTCTCCTGTTCCTGAACAAATTTCCGTTGGAAGTAGTATTGGAATTGGAACAGAAACATTAAAAGTATTGGGAATTTTTAGGAACGAGAATATTCTTAGAATTGAAAGGGGATTGTCTGGAGTAGCACACTCACAAGGAACTAGCGTAACATTTATCCCAGATTCATTCACTATTTCCGAAAATGTCAATTACTTTGAGTCTAAACTTAATGATAAAGTATTCTTTAATCCTAGAGAGTCTTTAGGAATTGGAACAGTAACAGGAGTATCAACGTCAGTTACATTTGATTTTGGCGATTCTACTACTACTAGAGATATCATTGCTAAGGGTGTATTCTTAGAAAATCATCCATTTACAACTAACCAACAACTCACATATACCAGTAACGGTACAAATATATCTATTTCTACAGATGGTTCGACAACATTTACACTACCGTCCACTGTATATGTCGTAAAGAAGAATAAAAACTTAATCGGCATCAAAACACAAATTAGCAGTGCTGAAGTATTTTTCCATACTAATGGTGATGATGATGACAGATATTCTTTCGAATCATCATATACACAAATATTAGGCGATATTGAGCAATCTAAAGCAACCGTTTCTGTGTCAACCTCTCATGGATTGACAAACGGTGACGTTATTAAATTAGAAGTTAATCCAAATCTTTCTGTTGGAATTGGAACATCAACAGGAGTTCGTGTTCTCTATAAATCAGAAATTGATAGTTTAGTTATTAATCCTATCGGATTTAATTCTACAGGAATTAATACAGCAACTAATGTAATTACCATAACAGATCATGGTTTAAAAACTGGCGACAAGATATATTTTGAAGATTCTAATAATGTCGCTTTAGATAAAAATTATTTCTACATTTACAAAATTAATTCAAATAAGTTTAATCTGTGTGAAACTTATAGGGATTCATTAGTAACACCTCCATTAGTCGTTAGTATTGCCAGTACTGGTGGATCTAATCAATCAATATCGCCCATTAATCCTCAAATACAGACAGTTAAAAATAATAACTTAGTATTTGATTTAACTGATACTTCTTTAAACGGATATAGGTTAAAACTGTTCTCTGATAGTGGGTTCAATAATGAATTTGTTTCTATTGGCAATACTACAAGTTTTGTTGTTTCTGAAGTCGGCACCGCAGGTGTTTCGACGAATGCTTCTCTGACTTTAGAGCATAATGCTAGTCTTCCAGAAGAACTATATTATGCTTTGGAGAGAGATGGCACATTAGTATCTTCCGACACTGATATTAAAAATAATTCAAAAATAAAATTCACTGATAGTTCATATAATAATTTTTATACTATAAGTGGTGTAGCAACAACTACTTTCACCATCAATTTGACTAAGAAACCAGAAAAACTTTCTTATATTCAAGCAGAGTGTGATACTTTAGAATACAGTACCACGTCAGAAACCGCTCAGGGATCAGTCAAAGAACTTCAGATTCTTTCATCGGGATTTGGATACAAAAAATTACCTACTCTGAAATCCACAACTTCAACAAATGGTAAAGATTTAATTATATCAACAATATCAAACACTATTGGAAATCTGAATCAAACTAGAAGTGTTACAGATAATTTCATATATTCTCCAGATATTACACTGAGACCTCAAGCTGCTATATCACCATTAATTACAGTTAAAGATTCTAATACCATCACTAAGGTTGATATTGTCAATGCGGGAGAAGGATATACTAAAGCACCATCTGTAGTACTTATAAATCCAAACAATAGAAATGTTATAAACTCAGGTTCTTTCGACGTTTCTATAACAGGAACTTCTATTCAATCCGTTAATGTAAATATTCCGCCGAAAGGATTGCCCGATAACTCTGTTGAAGTATTTACAAAAGATAACACTAATGGTATTAGTGTTCAGCAAGTTCAATCATCTTCTACAGGCATCTTCACTTGTATTATAACAACACCAACTATCAATGGTATTACAAGTTTTACCACACAACCTTTTGAAATTGGCGATAAAGTTTTTGTAGAGGGAATTCAAAAATATAGTACTGATGGTGATGGATTTAATTCCTCCGATTATGGATATAAGTTCTTTGAAGTAACAAATTACATTAAGGGACTTACTGTTAACGATCAGGTTGTTTTGAGTATTTCTGGACTTGGAACAAATACGGGAATTGCCAAAACAGTACAAGATTCTTCTGGTATTTTAATTAATCAAGATTCATATCCAACATTTACTGTAACACAAAGTATTAGTGAGTTTCTTGTTGGCGAAAAATTAATTAGTGACAGTATAGAAAGAGATTTAGTTGTTGCAGAAAGTAATCGCAATCTCCTGAAAGTTTCTGGTTCTTATAAATTGTCCCTCAATGAAAAGGTAACAGGACAACAATCCGGAAATGTTGCGACTATTTCTAAGATAGAATCAAATGAAGGAGAATTCATTGTTAATTATTCAAATGACAAAGATTTGGGGTGGGACAATGAAATTGGAAAGTTAAATGAAGATTTCCAAGTCATACCAAATAATGACTACTATCAAAATCTTTCATACACGATTAAGAGTTCTAAAACTTGGAAAGAGCAAGAATCTGTAGTTAATAACTTAGTTCATGTTAGTGGACTGAAGAATTTTGCAGATGTTGGTATAACAACAGCAACGACAAAAAATGCTGATGGAAAGAGTGCAGGAATAAAGACGGCAATTAGTGACACAAACTTCTATTCAATCTTTATAGATGAAAATAGAGTTGATGCAGTATACAATTTTGATAATGTTTTTGATATTGATGTAGCTAATTCCAAATCTAAATTCTTAAAGTTAGAAAATAAAAAACTCACCGATTATATTGAATTAAAATCAAATGATGTTTTGGCAATTGATGACATTAGTGATCAATTCTCTAACAGCGATGCAGACATTACTCCCTACGTAAATCTGGTTAAATTGGGAGATAATAATTACGAAAATTATATCTTTAGAGTAACAAATTCCGATAATACTGAAGTTCAATTTAATGATTTAACAATCATCAATGATGGAACATCATCGTTCATTTTGGACAATGAGTTTTTGGCAAATCGTGGAACTGATGAAACACCTGGAGAAGAATATGGAACATTTGATTTGTACACAGATAATTTCAATGACACATATCTGAGATTTAATCCAGACGATCCAAATGATACTGACTATGATATCAAACTTATCAAGCAAACTTTCAACGGAACAACTACTGGAGTTGGAACAACATCGATTGGATTTGTAGACTTAACTGGTTCTATTAACATTGAATCTACTGGAACTGGAATATCAACAATTATTAGTCTTGATTCTAGTAAGTTTGAATCTTTATATTTGACAGCGCACGTTGTTGATAATACCAACAATGATGCAAACTACGTTAAACTTTTAGTTTCTCATAATGGAACTGATAGTTTCATTTCAGAGTACTATGCAGATAGTGAAGATAGCGTAAGTTTCTCTGGAAATTCTATTGGAACTTTTGGTGCCAATTTATCTGGTGGAGTATTAAGTATTACTCATACTAATGACACTTCACATGAAGTTCAAATAAAATCTAACATCGTTGGATTTGGAACTACAGCAGTCGGAGTTGGAACATATAGATTTATCACCAGTGGTCAAACTCCAGGCAATGAGAGAAGTGTAATTTATGAATCGAAGCACTATGACACCGTATCGGCAGCTTCTACTGTTATTCTTACATTAGACAAGAATTTGTTCAACGCATCCAAATCTTTCGTTGAAGTGAGTATTGGATCTACAAAGGCTCTTCACCAAGTGTTGACTATTCATGATAATACTAATGTATACACTCATCAGTTACCATTCCTTTCTGTAGCAACTACAGATGAGTTTGATACTGCTTCTGGTGTTGGAACATTTGGAGGAGATTTTGATGGCGATGACTTACAATTAACATTCTATCCAGATAGTGATCAAACTGGAGATATTGATATTTCAGTCTTTAGTAAATCAGTATATACAACAGTTGATATTGCAAATGAACCAGATGCCTTGGTTTATGGAAGAATCGATGAAGAAGTAGATGAAAAATTCTATAATTCAATAAATGGCGATAGAATCAACAAATTTGATTTTGAATTAACTACTAACGGAACACCAATTTTTGCAAAGACATTCAATCCAAATTCTGTAGCACTGGCAGCAACTACTGGAATATTCTCAATCAAGAATCATTTCTTTAGAACTGGGGAGGAATTGATTTACACTCCAAATTCAACTTTTGTTGGAGTTGGTACTAGCGCTATGAGACATAACGCTACAGATGAACTACCTACAACGGTATTTGCAATTAAACTGACGAATGATACATTTAAAGTTGCTCTCACCAAATCTGATGCTCAAAGTGGAACTGGAGTTACCTTTACAACTTTGGGTGAAGGTAATGCCCATAGATTTACTATGGAGAAAAGAAGTTCTAAAGCGATTATCACCATTGATAATCTGGTACAGTATCCAATAGCAGCTACCAAGATAACTCATGAGTTGTCTGGAAATGGTGGATCAATAAGTACAACTTTGAATCTCTTCTCTTTAAGTGGAATATCCACAATATCTCCAAAAGATATACTGAAAATAGATGATGAATATATGGAGGTTACTAATGTCGGATTAGGAACAACTACTGTAGGACCTATTACCAATACTGGATCAGAGAATCTTGTTTTGGTTAAGAGAGGTTTTGTTGGAACATCTGCAACTTCACACACAGATTCTACTGTAGTTAGAGTTCATAAAGGTGCATTTAATATTGTTGATAGTACAATTTACTTCACCGATGCTCCAAGAGGAAATCCACAAATCGATAAGACAGATTTGAACTTAGATTATGAAACATCCACATTTAATGGAAGAGTTTTCCTAAGAAATGATTATACTGGAAACCAAATTTATGATGATATTTCTGATGAATTCACTGGAATTGGCAGAACATTTACATTGTTAGTTGGTGGTGCAAATACTACAGGACTTGGATCAACTGGTGGAAGTGGAATTGTATTTGTAAATAATATTTTCCAAACTCCTACAACAGATAATAATAGAAATAATAACTATGTTATTAATGAAGATACCTCTGTTGGTATCACTACGATAGTCTTCTCAGGACTTACAAAACCAGATATAGATCCATTAGAGTATGTCGTTTCAGATTTTGATATAAATCAAAATGAGGTTCCTAGGGGCGGCATTATAGTTTCTCTTGGTTCTACACCAGGATTAGGATTTGCACCTCTTGTAGGAGCATCTGTGACTGCTGTAGTTGGTGCTGGAGGTTCAATTGTATCTGTAGGACTTGGAACAACTGACTTCAATGGTTCTGGATATAATGGACTGGTTTCTATTGGAATTAGTGTTTTTGAAAGTGGACACATTGGAGACGTAGCATCAATTACTGCTACTGTTGGCGCTGGTGGAACTTTATCTTTCGCTGTTGGTGCTGGTGGAACTGGATATACAAATCCAGAGATATTCGTTAACGATCCTTCCTATGAAAACCTTTCAGTAACAGGTGTTTCTAGACTGGGTATTGGAGCAACCACTGATACTGGAATAGGACTCTTACTGGACGTTAAAGTTGGTCCTTCTACTGCTGGAATTGGTTCTACTTTCTTTGAGGTTACTGAGTTTAAGATTGCTCGACAAGGATATGCGTTCCGAAGAGGTGATGTTATCAAACCAGTCGGACTTGTTACTGATAAGTCTTTATCCTCACCAGTATCAGATTTTGAAATAACAGTTATTGATACTTATTCTGATAATTTTGCCGCATGGGAATTTGGACAATTAGATTATATTGATTCCGTAAAAAATTATCAGGATGGAACAAGAGTTAGATACCCACTCTTCTACAATGGAGAACTTCTAAGTTTTGAACCAGCAGATTCACTTTCTCCAGATCAAAAATTAGAAAATTTACTGCTAATCTTCGTCAACGGAGTTCTTCAAGAACCTGGCGTTTCCTACAAATTCACTGGTGGAACATCTTTCGTATTTACATCAGCACCTAAAGTTGAAGACAATATTGCAATATTCTTCTATAGAGGAATTACTGGAACTGATAGTAGTTTAGTCACTGGCATCAATCAAACTTTGAAAGTTGGTGACAATGTTCAGGTGTTAAAAAACAATGCGATTAAGGGAACTGTATCTCAAGATGAAAGAACCATATTTGATTTGACATATTCTGATAAATTTGAAACGGAATCTTATAATGGACCTGGAATTGATGAAACTAATGCAAAACCATTAACTTGGATAAAACAGAAAGTTGACAAAAAGATTAATGGAGAAAATGTTTACAAGTCTAGAGATTCTATTGAATCTTTAGTGTTCCCAACGGCAAGAATTATTGGCGATTTATCAACCACGGATAATGAAATTTTCGTTGACAATGCTGAAATATTTGATTATGAAAGTGATAAGGGTGCAGCATCTCCACCAACATCCTTTGCGGGACTTGTTGTTAATGGAATTTCTACAGTGACTACGGATTCTGTTGAACTTATAACTAACTTTGTCAGTGTTGATGGATTCTCTGGTATTGTAACTGGAATTACAACCGCTGCAGGAACAGGTTCTCATCCTCTGGCACTCGAATTCTCAATTCATTCTTCTTCCTTCTCTGGCATTTCTACTGGATATCCAATTTATATCTTTGATACAAGAATTGGTAGTGGTGTTACCTCAGTTGATGATTCCAATGCCGCTTCTGTTGGAATTGGAACAACATTTTTAGATAATGTCTACAAGATTTCATCTTGGAGCAGCGCTGGAACGATTGGAATTATTACATGTAATGTAGATTCTGGTTCTCCAGTTGTTGGACTTAGTTCGATAGGAAATATTACAAATCCCGTAGGAAAATACTCTTGGGGAAGACTATCGAATATTAGTGGAGGACTAACAAGAGGTTCAAATCCTGTTTCAATTGGTGTTACAGGAAATACTGTTGCTGGACTTTCTACGTATCCAACTATCCAAAGAAGAAATGCCAGCCTGAGAAATACGGGTGCCCTTCCTAAAATTATCTTATAAATATCTAAAAAACTATTAATATGGCAGCCGTCGTAACAGATCAATTTAGGATACTGAATGCTGGTAACTTTGTAGATTCTGTATCGGATACTAATAATTCATATTACGCTTTCTTAGGATTTGTCAATCCAACTTCTCCAAATCCCGGATTTGGTAGAACTTCTGATTGGGATACAAATACTCCTAATCCTATTGACAATTTTCAGTATATTTCCCAATATAGAGATGCTTCTTTATTTGGTAAAAAAATTACTAGTGCAAATATCAGAAGAGTTATAAGAAAAGTTGATTGGACATCCAATACTGCCTATGATATGTATAGACATGATTATAGTATTTTAAATCAAACGCCAATCTCCAAAACCTCCAGACTTTATGATGCAAACTATTACGTAGTTAATAGTGATTATAGAGTTTATATCTGTATTGATAATGGTTCTTCTGGAACAAATCCAACAGGTGGAAGATCACTAGATGAACCAACATTTACTGACGTAGATCCATCATCTGCTGGTTCTAGTGGTGATGGGTATATTTGGAAGTATTTGTTCTCTGTATCTCCATCTGATATTATTAAATTTGACTCTACAGAGTATGTCGTTGTTCCTAATGATTGGGCAACTTCAACAAACACCGATATTCAGACGATTAGAGAAGGTGGAGATTCTGAAGTAAACGATAATCAAATTAAAAAAGTTTATATTGAAGATGGCGGAACAGGATATAGTGCAGGAACCTATGACATCTTAGGAGATGGTTCTGGTGGCGAAGTTTCAATCACCGTTGATAGTAGTGGAACTATTACAGGAACATCTATTGTATCTGGTGGAAAAGGATATACTTATGGAATCGTAGATTTAAAAAGAACAGGAACTATTTCTAACCCAGCAAAATTGATTCCCATCATTCCACCATCCAGAGGACATGGATATGATGTTTATACTGAACTGGGAACTGATAAAGTATTGATTTATGCTAGGTTTGATGATTCAACCAAAGATTTCCCCATTGACACCAAGTTTTGTCAAATCGGACTGTTGAAGAATCCACAACAGTTTTCATCAACGACTGTATTTACTGAAAATACATTCTCTTCGTTATATGCAGTTAAATTAGCAGATTCTTATACAGGAACTCCAACTATTGGCGACAGGATAACGCAAACTGTTACTGGTGGCACTGCTCAAGGATACGTTGCATCGTATGATAAGGACACCAAAGTATTAAAATTCTATCAGGATAGATCTTTATACTTTAGCAATGATAAAGATCAGACTGATGCAAATGATGTAGGAACGATATCCAAAGTTTTGAGTTTTTCTGGCAGCAATAACATTAGTTTTGATGCTGGTGGCTCTGCCTCAGTCAATACAAGTTTCAGCGACACTTCTGTTACAGTTGATGGTAAGCAAATTAATTTGGGAGTTACTTTCTCTGGCGGATATTCAAATCCAGAGATAAATAAAAAGACAGGTGATGTAATTTACATCAATAATAGACCTTTGATTGAAAGGAACATTCGACAAAAAGAAGACGTTAAAATCATTCTGGAATTCTAAAAAAAGATGGCACAAAAAACAGATTTAAATATCAGCCCATATTACGACGATTTCGATCGCAATAAAGATTTTTATAAAGTTCTGTTTAAACCAGGATTTCCAGTACAAGCCAGAGAATTAACGACTCTTCAATCGATTTTTCAAAATCAAGTCGAATACTTTGGAAAGAATATCTTTAAAGAAGGCTCCATGGTTCTCCCTGGAGCTATTACTTTTGATAATCAATTTTCAGCAGTAAAACTTGATGCTACGAATCTGGGGGTAGACGTAGCATTATACATTAAGAATTTTATTGGCAAAAAAGTTACAGGTCAATTATCTGGTGTTTCAGCATCGATTCAATATGTTGCTCTCACATCAGACAGTAACCTTGTAGAAAATTTAACAATATATGTAAAGTATTCTGATTCTGGCAATGACTATGTTACAGAAACTTTCCAAGATGGGGAATCACTGTTTGCCAGTGAAAATGTAACCTATGGAAACACCACAATTAATGCAGGAACTCCATTTGCTACATTAATTGGAGAAAATGCAACTAGCACGGGTTCGGCTGCATCAATTGACAATGGCGTTTATTTTGTTAGAGGAATATTTGCTAATGTCAATAAGCAAACTCTTATTTTAGATTATTACTCAAATACTCCATCATATAGAGTAGGACTGAAAATAGAAGAAAAAATCATCAATGCAAAAGATGATGATTCACTGTATGATAATGCAAAAGGATTTACTAACTTTGCAGCCCCTGGAGCCGATAGGTTCAAATTATCATTAACACTGACTAAAAAATCTCTCACAGATTTCAATGATACTGACTTTATTGAATTGTTGAGAGTAGATGATGGTAAGATTAAAAAAATACAAGACAAAACTGTATATAATGTAATTAGAGATTACATTGCAGAAAGAACTTATGATGAATCTGGACACTATTCAGTCGAACCATTTGATATAAAAATTGTAGATTC
>Ga0196901_1000961_pt1 | contig 14756 bp, 8 predicted proteins | sample CB_VirMetaG_FD_169099 | JGI IMG/M metagenome (GOLD analysis project Ga0196901, IMG submission 169099) | Freshwater to marine saline gradient viral communities from Chesapeake Bay - CB_1504_1 Viral MetaG (v3) (version 3) | ecosystem: Environmental > Aquatic > Marine > Coastal | place: USA... | reverse complement strand
TCGCACGGGCAGGGTTGGATACGTTCGGTATGGAGACGTTTCTTGGCCGTGTTGTTGGGGAGACAGCGGCTAAGTCTGCGATGGACGTTGCTAAGAATGTCGCTAAAGGAATGGGTATCGGGGCTTTAGCCGAAGGCCCGACGGAAGCCGCTCAAGAAGCTATCGCCATCGGGTTACGCGCTGTACACGACCCTAATTACGACTGGCAAGCAGACGCTCCGGATAGACTGATGGAGGCGTTGATAGCAGGTGCAGCGGCCGGGGGCTTGACCTCAGGTGTTGGATCTGGCGCTAAGGCTACGGTCGATGCGCTTGGGGCTAGATCGGAAGCCCAAAAAGAGGGCACAGCTTCCACCGTGGATGAAACGACTCAGTTATCTTCTCCGGTAGGGTCGCTTCAAGACTACATAAAAGACGGTAAGTATGCGGCCAACAGTCGGGTTATATCTGAGTTAGCTCACGCAGATGAAGCAGATATTGAGGCTCTGTTCCAAGACTATAAAGGGGACAATTCTCAGCATAAGGCGTTCAAAGATTTTGTCGATCAGGTTAGGGCGGGCAAGACTAAGATTGATAAAGACAGGGTCTCTAAGTCCGATCTTAAAGCGCTTGAAGCGCTTCGGAAGGAGATGATCAAAGGGCGTTCTATTGAAGAGGTTGTTACAGAGGCTTTTGCGGATTCCGTGGAAGACGTGACCCCAGAGATGGTGAGTAAGGAGATTAATTATTTTAATGACCTGTACGACACTATTAAGCCTTTTGACGGTACAGAAGACAAGCTAGGCTCTAAGGACATTATCAAAGACGTTACCTCGTCTTTCGGTATTCCTAATGTGAACGTAGTTACGGACGGAAAGCCAGGGGAAAATGCTCAGCACAGTAGGATGGACCTGTCGAATTTCCGCTTAACTCGAAACGAGGAAGGGCAACTATTTGACGAGGTATCCGGTGAGATTGCGGCATGGTACGACGCAGAATCTAACGAGATAGGGGTCTCTCCTGTAATTGAGGAGGCCCTGAGTAGTAACGATCGAGATACAGCCACCCTTGCGTTTGAGACTGTAATGCATGAGGCGGGGCACCGTGCTACAGCGGATGACATTATATCCAGCGTGTCCCAGCAAGTCAGGGATCAGCTTGACGCAGACTACAACGCTTATGTCGAAGAGGTTAAAAGCCTTCCCCCTGAAGAGGCTATGGCGCTACGAGCTACTCCTGCTCGTTCGGCTAAAGCTGCAAAAGAGAAAGGGACTGAGGCCAGTTACGCTCTTGACAAACGGGAGTGGCTTGCTGATCAGGCGGCTAAATATTTAGTTAAACCGGATTCGATTACTAAATGGAGTACAGGAACTCAATCGGTTATCCGTAAAGTGGCTAAGTTCATGCGGGAGCTACTGGAGAAAGTCACGGGTAAATATCGTCCTGAGGGAGAGGGTATTAAGCTGCTATTCCAGGAGCTGGAGAGCCGTCAGGCGGCTAAGCCTTCTCTGGCTCAACGTATTAAATCGGTGGCTAAGGAGGGGGATTTAGGCACGAAGGACGTTGTTAAGGCATCGAAAGCCAATAAGTTTATCGGGTTCGGGGTAGAAGGATCTTCTACGGCGGCGTATGCGAAAGCCGCAGGGGCGGATGCGAACACGGGTACCTACACGGCTGACGACACTGTATTTATCAGCGTTAACGGCGCTCGCGAAGGGGCGATAGCTCCCACCGACCCCCGATATATTGCAGAGATTGATGCGGCGGTTAAAGCCGGGGCGAAGATCATCACTGATCGAGCGGGAACCAAGAAAGGTCAACGTAATAGTCGCCATAATGACCCTGGTGAAGGGCAACTGGCCCGTATGCTGGCTAATCGAGGGTATGCCGATAATGAGGGTGATGGGGTTTGGGTTAAACGTGAACCGGCTGGCCCTGCATCTGGATTCACCCCTGTCAACAAGCTAAACGCTCGGGTATGGCCCGGCACTAAGGCCATTCGCGGTGAGCTGAGCCCTAATGCTATATACGTCACCGAGATTGGGATGAACTCTGACCCTAAGGCGGGAAATTTTATTTCCGTCCCAACGGTTAGAGCAAAGAAAGAGTTTACGTCCAAACAGTCTAAATACGACTTTGTTGTTGCGGAGAACGCTGCAGTAAAAGACGCTTTAAATCAGATCGAGGGAGCTTTGAATGCGGGTAAGACCGTGTACCTGCCTAAAAACGGTATTGGGTCCAGCCTTAAGGACGTTGCCCCTAAACTGTATGCGCGAATCAATAAACGACTCGAGGAGCTAGGGTTTGATCTGAGTAAAATAGATGAGTCTGCGGCACCATCCAAAGTATCTAAAGCAACTGAGGCCCCTCATAATGAGCCTATTTTGAAATTAAACACGGAAGGAGAGCAGTTTAAGGATTTAGACGACGCAGAAGAATGGGTTCATGACACTGCGCTGGAAACTATGCGGGCATTGAAAGGGGTCAAAACTGATGAAGAAGCCGCAGCGATCCTTCAAACTTTAGGCTTTTCACCGGAAACGGCTACCTCAATTGCAGTGAAGCGTAACAAGCAAGGAGAGCTTGAGAACTCTACGGCTAAAGATACTGCAGTGGTTTGGACGCACGATGATATTGAGGCGCTGGCGAGTAAGGTTAACTCGGACGCCGCTTACGGGGACACATTCCCCACTATATCAGTATATAAGGATAAAAATGGCACATGGGCGGTTCATAAGAGCAAGTTAGCTACAGGCGCGAACAGGAATAGTACGACTAAGGTTACAGAAACTCAGGAGAAACGGGCTAATCAGGTGGAGGTTAAAGGGCCCACATCGGAAGAACGTGACACCCAAGAAATGATCTCTATCAGTGAGGCTTACAGGGCTAAAACGGAGGCCCCTGATACGGGCTGGGCGGCTCTATCTGTGCTGTTGGATGAGGCCAAAAAAGCGGTGATGGAAGAGTTAGCCACCGAATCGGATCCGGAGGTTGCGAAAGCTAAAGGAAAAGCCGCTATGGAGAAGATTAAGAAGCTAAACCCTGACCCTGCGGAGGGGGTTAAAGCTTGGCTTAAAGCGATAAAGCGGTTGAGGCAAAAGCTTGTGAACCCTTCGGGTAAGAGTGGGAAGGGCAAAGAGATTGCAAAAGGCATCCCGTCCAGGGACGCTACCATCCGGGCTTTTCAACTAGAGAAAGCCAACCAAATCATTAGCGATTTAGAGCTGCTGCTCAGAACCCCTAACGGCCCGGTAAATAAGCTGACTTCGTCTTTGGTGCAAGGTGCTGACGCGTCTGAAATTGCGGACTACATGGCTGACGATGAGAATACGGCACCACTGGATGCAGAAGGGATCGACCATGATTATACGCCAAATGTGTCGTTTACTGACGGGGCAACGTATACCCAAGTTTACATGGGTAAAAGAGGTGCGGTGTCTAACGTACCTGATCTGCCGGTTTCATCTATGTGGTCGAGAGGTAAAACTTCAGGTATATTCGCAGAAGTTGAGAAACTAAGCGGGAAATCCGGCCTCATCCCTAACGGTGAAGGGTCATGGTTAGCGGGTGACCCGGAGGTAGATACCGTAGACACGATTATGGGTCATGACGTCTTCTATGAAGTGCGTACCGTCAGGGGTAACCGAGTTATTGTCCAGCATACGTTCCAGGATTCTATTGAGGTTCAGTCTGATGAGGCGATAATGGCGCGTATCCAAAGGGCGATCAAAAATACGCGGGACACCAGCCCTAAAGTTGTTCTGAGGATGATTGACTCCGAAGGTCAAGCGGTTACGGTTAATGCGGTTGAGCTGACCCGTATCGGGTATAACCTGGTAGGGAAAGAATTTGGTGTAGAGATGGGGGATGGCGGGAAAGCCGAGGCGTTCATGGCAGCGGTTGGTTTTATGATGGATAAAATGAACCTGAAAACGAACGTACCCCCTAATATTATCATCTCGTACCGAGGGGAAAAAACGGTTAGTCCGAAATACGCAGAAGGGCTGACGGCGAAAGATGTCGCTACCCTCGACCGTAAATCGAAAAGCGAACTGCGTAATTATTTAGCCAGCCCCCCTCAGCATGCTAAAGAAGGGGCTATTAAATACGCAGAGGCACTCCTTGCGCTTAAAGAAAACAGTGAAGATTATGTAAACCCTAAAACGAAGCGACGGTATTTTGTTAACTACGGAATTCCCAAGATAATCCAAGACACGGTCCCTGACAACGCGATAACTTTTGGAGCGGCCACAAAACAATGGCTGAGAGATTCTCGATATAACTCCATGAGTGCAGGGGGTTGGGAATACGGTACTTTATACGGAGAGACCAAAGAGGATTTAGAAGGCGAGGACACTGTCGATGCGATGAAGGAGGAGGACCGTAACGCGATTAGCGAGGCGGAACTTAGAGAGCTTAAACAAGCGATGGGCGATACAACAACCCCGTCTGTGGCTAAGATTAATCCCGCTAAGGCCAACGTAACCTTAATGAAGGATCTTGTCATTGCTTATGACAAGCGTATTGAGGAGTTTCGCAAGCGTATTAAAGCTATGGAGAACAGTGGTCGGGAGGAGACTCAGGAGTATAAGGATTTAGAGGCTAGGTTAAGACGCGAGATAGCCGATAGAACTCGAATCTCCTACCAATTGGCTGACGCTATGTATCGTCAGCGAATGACTACAAGGCTAGATCGTTCTATCGCAATGCTTAGACGTAATATAACTCGTACTCGAGAAACTTTACGGTCTAAGGAGAGACGCAGGGATGCTCTGAAGAAACAGATTGCCAAGGAGAATAAAAAAGGTAAGAAGGGTACAGAGAAGTCTAAAAATGAGCTTGAATTAGAGCGGCTGACTACGACTCAAACCATAACATCAAAGTCAGGCAAGCAGTTTACTCGAAGGGCTGAAATCGACCGATTAAAGGATACTTTAGATAAAAAAGAAAGGATTCTTAAGCAGAAACTCGCAGAGAAAGAGGCTAACGCAGATGAGCGAGAACGATTAGCACTTAAAACGTCTAATGCTTATGAGGCTTCTCCGAAGGAAAGAGACGCTTATAAGTCGGCTAAGGGGGCTCTGCCAAATAAAAAGGCCGAGGCTAAGCGGCTGGAGAACCTTACCGCCCCTGATAAAGTGCATGGGTTTACCGTCCCCACTAAACCGCTGGAGGAATTACAGCGTGCATATGACGACATGTCGGCTGAGGTTAGAACCGCTTTAGCAGGTGAGTCGAGGAATGCGGTTAAGGATAAAGATCGTAAGGATTTATTAAAGCGTTTTGATGAACTAGGCAAGCAGATTAAATATCAGGAGCAGATGGATCGATTGGAGGTTTTGCGGGAGGAGATTGCGAAGCTTGAAGACACGATTAATACGTATGAGACTGCCAGGGATAAGCATAACGAGCGCGTGATAGCTCAGGCTATGGAACAATCGAAAAACACCCCTAAACCAACCGCATCTCAGGCTAATAAACGCACAGTGTCTGAAGTGGATTACCAAAAAGCGGTGGAGGGCCTAGCTAAGGTAGAGCAAGAGCTAGCCCAAGCGGAAGGGAATATAGAGGTTAAGTCGCGGCTACAGAAAGAACTCTCGCGGTTGAACGGCATAATCAATACGTATAAGCGTGAAGAAAGAAGCCGGGAGGAAAACCGAATAAATGAAGCATTTGATGGGTCTGAATCGGTGCAAGGCGCAGCTAAAGGTATTCCATTAACCCAAGCCCTCGGTGATAACAGGGCGGTCGGGTTTATCAACCGTCTTGTGAAGTTAGTGGGTGTTAGTGAGCGGTTTGCTATAGTTGATGGATCAACCCGGGGTCAATATATTCGCGACCTGAAGAAGTATGTTGAGATGCTTGAGGGTAAGGCGAAGGAGGCCGACAGTAACATGAAGAAATACCCGAAAGATAAGGATAAATATAAGTTAATTAGGGATACCTACGACAAGCGTGTCGCGGCGGTTAACGCTACTATTAAGAACCTCAGGGGGTTAAATACGTCGAGTATTATTTACAATGAAGCGTCCCCCTCTTACTCCGACAGAGGGATGATAATTTTCATCGATGAGTTGGATGAGAACGGTAAAACAAAGGATATGGCTAAGGTTATGACCGAAGTGGCTCATGAGTTTGGGCATATGGTCATGCGCCAGAAAATGGATCAGCTGGTTTATAGGGCTCAGGAGGGTAATGAAGACGCGCTTGATATTGTAGAAGCCATCTTCGGGGATGTCGACTGGGATAATGAAACTGATGTTCTTTTAGCTAACGAACGCTTTGCGAACATGGTGATGAGGTGGGTCTTCACGGATAAGGCACCTGTTACGGTTACCGAGAAGTTCCTGAAAGGTATCGTGGATGCTATGAAGAAGATATATAACTTCTTAAAAGATTCGTTCTTTGGCTTGGGTACTGACGCCGACGCTCGGGATGCAGACGCTCAGGAACAGGAGAGCCAATATGCTGCGTTTGAACCTTTCATGGCGGCGTTAGTGAACCGAGCAGGTGTGTTTGAGGAGATGGCTGCACACTCGGATCTACATGTGGGGACGCTGCGTAGGATAAAAACTCAAGCGGCTAGTTACGCTGAGACAGAACCTACGCTCGACGAGTCCGGAAGACCTATTGCTAGCTCTGCTACAAGCTATCAACAGTTTGTGGATGATCTGGTTGGAAGAGGGTATGAAGACGTTTCGATTAAAGGGCAGTCGGTTCATCATTTTACGGTTACCGACTTTGTAAACTCGACGTCCGCATACGGTAAACGGGTGAAGTCTTGGTCCAAAGAAAAACCGGTTTTAGGGACTGTCGGTAAGACTTTAGACGGTATCGCTAAATTTATGGGGGAAGTTGGCCCGCATGTTCGGGCGGTTGTACCTGTGATGCATAGTATCTCCCCTGATATGGGTGCAATTGGTGATCATTGGGTTACCCTTCCTGGGTATGAGCCACCTGATTACATGACTAAAATTTCTATGGATGCTGACGGGAAGATCCACAAGGAAAATCGCCCGTTTGTACCTGTTACAGTGGAAATGCGGTTAGTCAGGAACGCGTTGGTCAGGCCTAAAGGCGGTAAGGAGAAGAAGCAGCTGACGCTGGTAATGGCGGAAGTGCTCGATGCTCTACCTAGGGTTACTGGGATGGATATGTTGAAAAGCTCAACCCGTAAGGAGGTTGCAGATAAATACAAAAAACTGGCTGACAGTTTAACTTCATACACACTGAAACAGGTTCCCTATAGCCAATTATCTCAGGAGGCAAAGCGGGTTGTTGATTATTTTGAGATGCTGAACAACCACTTTGCTAAGAGTTCCGAGTACTCGGTTAACTTTAAGCAGCGTGAGGCTTTTTACCCGCTTCGAATGGATAAGTCAGCGCTGGCGCAGAAATCTAATGAGGCTATAGCGGTATTTGTCGCCCACGGGTACTCTATTGAAGACGCTAACAGGCTGGTGAACGCAATATTATCCTCGCATTCAATTGTGGACGATTCACTGGTTGACGAGGTAATACTGGCGTCGGGGGTGACATCAAATCATTCCCGTAAATTTGATCTTGAGCTGCAACGTGATTTACACAAAGCGGGTTTGTACTCTACTGATGTTCATCATGTGATTACATCCTACACACACCAGTTGATTAAACGTGCGGTGGAGCAGTCTCGGTTTGGTGACTACGTCAAGGACCCTATCTCTGGTAACTATGTAAAAGACGAAAAAACGGGGCGTAAGATATTTGACCCAATGGGACAAGTTAACCACATTTTGAACCAACATTTGGCGCTTCAGAACCTCAAAGGTAAGGCCCCCATTTCAAGAGACGATTTGCTATGGATCAGGCAAAAGGCATTACCCGCCTTACGCGGTACATTGGGAGGCAATATCAGCCCTCGTATTAACGCGGTAATGGATTGGACTATGTTGGCGTTGAATATCATTTTACTGCCACTATCGGTGACCTCCCAGTTACCTGATATGGCCGGTATTGCCAACATGAAACAGCGGACTGTGTTTCAACCGTTAAAGATGATGGAGGATACCCTTAAGGTCGGGCGGTACTTTATCGATTCCAATCGTAGGGGAGACCTGAGACGACTGGCGGGTATAATCGGGGCTATTGACCCTAAATTGGTTAGTAGCGTGCTGTCTGAATCTATGGCGGACGAGTATATGACCCCAAAAACTAAACGAATCTCGGAGGCTTTCTTTGAGTTTGTGCAGATGAAGCGGTTTACCGATTTCAGTCGTATTTTAGCAACCGACTTTGCGCTGGACTCGTTTAGAGAGTACGCCCGTGATCCCGCAGCCAACGCTACTTTACTTAAAGAACTGCATATAACTCCTGAAGCCTTAGCTAAATGGGATGCCGCCGGACAGCCGATTGATCCTGAGAGTATGATGCAACACCCTCAAATGAGGGCGGCGCTGTCGCAGTGGGTGGATATGGCTATCCTTAGACCTAGCGCTGGTATGCGACCTGTTATCGGATCGGACGCCAGGGCTAAGCTGTTCTGGCACTTAAAGGACTATTTATATGCAACTTATTACGTTACGATGCGTAGAGCCTGGGTTAATATGAGGTCCGACCCTAACTTTAAGTTCGCGTTACCGATGATCTCTTTAGCGGCATTTTCTATGTCCCTTGCTTTGATTGGGTACGAGCTTCGCAAGCTATTGGCTAACGAGGTTATCCCGATGGCAGTCGGTATGGAAGGAAAGGCTAAAAAGATGGATGCGGAGGATCTGGTGTGGGAGTCTTGGGATAGAAGCGGTATGATGGGGCCTTTCTCTATTATTCACGATATGTGGAATGCTGAAAAGCGTGGGCAGTTAGCGATTAGCTCATTTGGCGGTCCGGCTTTCTCCAGGATGGTGGATTTCTTAGAGGGCGACTTCCCGTATTTTATCGCAAGCAATATTCCTGTTGTAACGCAAAGTGCGCCATTACGTCGAGGACTGGCGTCGACATTAGCGGATGTAGTCAGATTTGATGAGGAGGCCCCATAAATGCCCCACAGCAGATTTAAATACTTGATTTATATGGCGGTATCATAGCCTCTCCTCGGCACCATCCCAAATAACCAGTAATGACCAGATACCCTCAGAAGCGTTTGTTTCTGGGGGTTTCTTGTTTTTAGGGTTGCATAATTACCCAGAATTTACCACAATAGTCCATCCTTCGGCCCCATAAATGCCCCACGATGGCTTCCATACAGAAAACAAAATCAGGTTACCGCGCTCAGGTTAAGAAAAAGGGCGTCCGTGTGTCTCAGGTCTTTCCTACTAAGATGCAGGCCCGAGCTTGGGCAACAGAAAAGGAATATGAGATTGAACATGGGGAGTCTCAGAAGGCGGAAACTCGAACGGTAGACGATTTGATCGAGCGGTATAAGACAGATGTATGCCCCACAAAAGAGGGCGCACGGTGGGAGCGTATACGGTTAGGGTTAATCAGTCGGATGTCGATTGCTAAGATTAAGCTCCAAGACCTAGCCCCTGAGCATCTAGCCGCTTGGCGCGATGAGCGTTTGAAGTCGGTTAAGTCGTCCAGTGTGAATCGAGAGTTAAACCTTTTGTCGGCGATGTTTAACCGGGCGGTGAATGAATGGGGGTGGTTAAAGGAGAATCCAATCTCTAAGATCAAGCGTCCTAAGAATCCTAAGCACAGAGACAGACGAATTAGCGACGAGGAGCGGGATGCTGTGCTGGAGAAGTTGGGTTACACAGGATTACATCCGGTTACACAGGGTTACATCATAACCAAGCAGCACCTTGTGGGTGTTTACTTCCTGCTTGCGCTGGAGACAGCAATGCGTTTAAGCGAGATTTGTAACCTTAAGCCTGAGGATGTGTTTGACAAGTATGTTGTGGTGCGAAAGTCAAAGAATGGTGATAAGCGCAATGTGCCTTTGAGCAAAGAGGCTAAGCGGTTGGTGGGTTTGATTATGGACTCAGAACTGACGGTTAAAAGCGATGTGGCCAGTACGTTGTTTAGAAGGGCGGTGCTAAAGGCTGAGATCGAAGATCTGACTTTCCATGACAGTCGGCATGAGGCGGTGACTCGTTTGGCTCAGAAGCTGGACGTTCTGGATTTAGCGAGGATGGTGGGGCATCGGGATTTAAAGAGCCTGATGATTTACTATAACAGTACACCTGAAGAACTTGCGAATCGTTTGGACTAACCCCGCGCCCCATAGAGGCAAAAAATAAACAAGACAATCGATTAGGATTGTCTTGTTTTTACGATCAGCTTGTTTTGTTATAAGGCGCAACTACTTCCAGCTTGCCTTGTTTAACCCCGTATACATTTGTTTTATCGGTGGCCATAAAGCTTGTAACTCTTCCTTCCAGGCTGATAGCACTTACTAAATCTCCTGTGTCATCGGCGGTTAGTTGCCAGCCTATGATTGGAACATGATAAGCTTCGGAATGAATTGAGTCTACGTCTATGTCTGATGCAGAGGCGGGTTCTAATAGATGTTGCAAGGTTGAGGTGTTAGGGATTATTGTTGGTTTCATTATTTCTCTCGGTTAAAGCCCAGGTTTTCACTTCGGGTGGAATCCACCGGCGGGTGCGTGAGTTTACTGGGTGAATGGGTTTAGGGAAGTTGGGTTTAGTAACTATTCGTTGGCGTACCGACGAACTAGATAGGCTTAAGAAGTCTGCTATGTCATCAACAGTCCATAAGCGGTCGAAGTCAGAGCTCATTTTTGGCGGGCTCCATAGGGTTATTTGGGGAATCTTCGGATTGGGCCATTTGATTAAGCCGTGTTTCCATTAAGAACATAAGCATAACTGCAATCTTTTGTGCGGCCTCGTCTTCGATGTAGAAGTTTTTAGTGGATCGCACAGACAATAGTAACCCTGATAGTAGTCCGATGGCTAAATATAAAAGTTCAATCATCATTTAATATAATTCTCCGCAAATCCGCCATCACAATCCAGCGGAAGGTTAGGTGCCCAACTGGGTGGGGTGGTCATAATCTGACGCATGGTTGCGTAGGTTTGTTCGGCTTCACTTTCTTTGGCAATGGCAATTACCTCATCATGGGTGGATGAGACGGTGCGTATGCCTTGCCGTTCGATCTCTAGCAATTGATCCATAACGACGATTCGGGCTAATGCCTGTACGATGTTTTGTTGCAGTTTTGCACCGTACATGTAATGGCGAGTTCCTCTGTATAAGAAGGAGCAACCTTCATCGGTCATTTCCAGGTTATGGTAGAGCAGACCCATCCCGTTAGGCAGGTTGACGATGCTGTTACCTAATATAATGGGGCCGACGGTTACATCGGGCAGAGTTTTGCCAGGTTTTCGGTTACGAGGCATGATAAAGTTCAGGTACTCATGATGTTGCTCCCATGACTTAACAATGTTTGGGTTTTGGCGTCGATAAGTTTTGATGGTTTTGTCCGCTTCTTCGCTGGATAGAAACCAGGGATTCATGCCCATCGGGCCGGATGCACAGTATTTACGGAACTTTTCCGACCCCATGCCGTAGCCACAGCCAAGGACAACGGCTTTAGCAAACTGTCGTTCATCGGGGGTGACGCTGTCGACAGGTTTGTTAAGCTGCTCGGCCGCTGTTAGTTTATACACGTCCCCATCAGGCATCACCAGTGCGTCCAGAATCCATTGCTCTCCACTCCACCAGGCGTTAAGGCGTAGTTCGATCTGTGAACTATCGGCTACGACAATGACGTGGCCTTTAGGGGCTTCGATCGCAGTTCGCGAAGCTGATTTGCGGGGTAGGTTCTGGACGTTGAAGCCGTCGTGTCCGGACATTCTCCCGGTTATGGCCCCGTAGTATTTAAGAGGCATCGGGAGGGTGTTGTCCGGCATTATACTGGCGATTTTTGCAAGCTTGCGAGGTCTTTGGATGTTGATGATAGACTTTGCAGCTTTGCGGGCATTCCATATTTTTAGTTCATCGGGTGCTATGTGTTGGTGGATAAATTCCTGATATTCGGCGTCGTTCTGACCGAGGGCCAGAGTGACCATGCCGGTTTCCAGACTGATTTTAGTAGGTGGATCTAAGCCCATGTCGCTAATCTGCTTGGCGAACTTAGGGTTGCTGGTCAGTATGGATTCGTCTACACCGGACTCGGCGATGATTTTATGTCGCTCAGCTTCTTCATGATCTGCCGCTTTTAACATTGCAGGTATGTTCACTCTGAGGCTGGGTTCAATGCCCCAACGTAAACACAGGTGCATCAGCTCGCGTTCACTTTCGGGTAAGACTGGAATCAGGCGGTTGTAGATACCCCGACAGATTTCTGTGTCACGTATTGCGTATTCAATCAGCTTTTCATCAGACTCTGTGGCTCCTTCGGTAAGACCGTCGAGCTTGGCGTTGAGGTTGAGGCTATGCGCCAGGAAGTTAAGGTTGTGCTTCTCAAAGGATGTTATGGCCCGAGCCAAACTCACGGTACAGCACCAGCGTTTGGCGCGGATGCCGTACTTTAAGAACAGGATCATGCCGTCGAAATAGCAGTTGTGAGCGATAATCTCGCTGTCGGCCCATTCCAAATCCGGTAGAGTTTCTCCTTCATACCATTGAACGGGGCCGTCGTTAACTGCGATACTACACCCCAGTATCTTGAATCGGGGATCCATGATGTATTCTGGGGTGCTTATCTTTGTTAACGAGAACTGTTTGTCGTAATACGTTTCAAAGTCTATGAAGATTTTATTCATTACGGTCAAACCAGAGTAGGAAGATTAAGCAGCATGATGCATGGGCCAGATGATGTAGTCCGGACTCAGGGTCTTTGGATTCACCTTCGCGCCAAGCAACGATATGTCGTAATGCAGCAGCGAAGTACCGGTCTTTAGGTTGTTGTACATGCTGCCAGTTGTTATCGGCGTATTTTTTAGCGCCGAAGGTTAAGACATCAACAATCTGGGATATAGCCGGGAGAGGTAAGAGGTCCCACCTTGCTTTCGTCGTGTCGTTCTTTTGCCCTAGCGTCTTTGATGCATTCGAGGACGCTTCCGACGAGGTCTTTGGCGGTAGAACTGAGGTAGAAGTCTTCACAGTCGCTGATTTCAAATTCAAGAAAGTTGTCTTGGTCATATTGGTAATTAATTTTGAGTTTCAATGTGTTTCTCCAGGATATGTCCGATATGTGCTTGTATACTCGGAATATGCCCCATTCCTTTATAGAAGTATCCGCCCTCTGGGTCTTGGATATTCTTAAGCTCGTCGATTATGAAACGAATGTCTTTTTCTACTCGCATGATTGCGGACAGCATTCGGGTGACAGTCATCATCCAGCTTATGGATTTAGGGCATTTGGTGTTGATAAATATCTCGAAGGGCTTGCCGTCGAGATCGTTGATGGTGATGTAAAGGGCGTGATCGATGTTACCGGGTTTGATCTTGTAGGTCTTGCCGGTGATCACGTCCTGCCGTTCTGATACGGGATTGTCGTCTTTCAGTTTGGCTTTGGTGATTTTCCGGGTGATTTTTTGCATTTCTTTTTAGCCATTGGTTATATTCCTCAGGGGTCATGTTTAATGGGAGTCTTAGTGTCATGACATTCGGTCTAGGCTGTTATAAATAGCGCGGTCAATTCGGAAGGAATGAAATCCGCAGAATTTAGCGTATAAGCGGCATTTTCTGACTGCTTGGGTATAGCTATCCGCAATGACGTGATGGGTTTTGCGGATTTTGTTTCCGTATCTGTCAAAGAATATGCCTTTGTACTGACCTGTTTTTAGCTGGGCCATACAGCACCGTAGGTTAAAGGGTAATGCTCTTTTAAAATAGGTTTTATTGCCTCGGCTATAATACGATGCTCGTATTGGGTGTCTTCTTTATCTCTTAGGTTTAAGTAATGGATCCATGATCTGATGTTTCCGGTCATATACATTCGGGTTTGAGCGGATTCAGGTAAGATATCCCTTGCAACTTCTCGCGCTATGCCTTTTTCTAAGGCGCTGTTGTATAGCTCAAGAGAGGCCTGCTGGTGTTTCATAAGGACTTCAGCCCACCAGGACTTAACATCGTTTGATAGGTTGTCTATAGACGACTGCCGGTTGTTTTCGGCTTGTCGACGGGCTCTGACTTGTTCGAATTGCGTAACTTCTTGGTATCGTTGGGAAAATTCTTGAAAACAGAAACTTTTATGCCGAAGGACTTGTCGTGTAATACTGCGTGACCCGATGATTTCGATGGTCATATGAGCCTGTTCAAATATGCTCCAATGTCCATGCTCGATGCAGTACTTGAGTAGGTGTTTAATTCGAGGGTTATTTTGATCTTTAGAGCTAACTCTTGCGCAGTACGCAATGAGTTCTTCTCCGCGGGGTGTGGCGCTTACAAATCTTACTTGCATTGTTCAATAATCCAGCTGATGAGCTCTGCTCGGCTGACACTATCGCTTTTTGGTTTGGCGTGATTCCAGGATTTGTCACTGAAGATGATGCAGTCAGTTGGGGATCCCACGACAACGTGGACGTTTCGCCCTTGCTGGTATCTATCGTTTAACCATTTGCGTTGTAGCGCAGAGAGCTTGGGTTTAACTTGCTTAGGGAGGGTTTTTGGGTAGAATTTGTACTCTATCCAAAGGTCTTTAGCCCCTGAGTAATAGCAGTCCGGTACACCGGCGCTGAAACGCTCGGATAGCTTCAGAGAGTAGATGCTCTCAGGAAGCTTGTCGTTTACAGCACGGGTGAAACCGGACTCGTTCATTACTTATTCAATAACTTTTGCGCTCTTTCGCGTAAGGCTATAGCGATAGCAATGTCTTCGTGGGGTTTTGGAT
>Ga0196901_1000960_pt1 | contig 14758 bp, 10 predicted proteins | sample CB_VirMetaG_FD_169099 | JGI IMG/M metagenome (GOLD analysis project Ga0196901, IMG submission 169099) | Freshwater to marine saline gradient viral communities from Chesapeake Bay - CB_1504_1 Viral MetaG (v3) (version 3) | ecosystem: Environmental > Aquatic > Marine > Coastal | place: USA... | reverse complement strand
GAGTTGCTAGGCAGAATAGGCTCACACTCAATGTGATCAAATCTAGTATCGACACACTCATTTCTAAGATGGCAAAGGACAGGATAGCTCCCACGTTCCTGACTTCAAACGCTCCGTGGACAAAGCAACGCCAAGCTCAGAAGCTCACCAAATGGATGAAGGGAGCTTTCTACGGTGCGAGGGTGCACGAGACTGCTCCACTAGCACTGAGGGATGCTTGTATCTTTGGAACGGGCTTCGTGAAGGTCTATTCAGAGAATGATGAAATCTGCGCTGAGAGAGTGTTCCCAGATGAAATACTCGTAGACCTTAATGACGGCTATTATGGCAAGCCTGAGTGCATGTACCAACGTAAGTTTGTGTCACGCTCTAGCCTGCTCAAAAAGTTTAAGGGCGATGTAGATAAAGAAGTGATCATTAAAAAAGCGGCAACTATTCAGGGTGCACAAATTGGTAGCTCTGTAGACGTTGTGCAAGTGGTTGAGGCTTGGAGATTGCCTAATGCTGACAAGCAAGGCGGCAAGCACATGATCTGCCTCGATTCAGGCTGTCTTATCGAGGAAGAATACAAGAGACACACATTCCCATTTGCGACCATTCGATACACTGTACAGCCTGTGGGATATTTCGGTAGCTCAATCACTGAAGACCTCTTGGGCATTCAGATTGAGATCAATAGGCTTGCGATGCACATTCAGCAGTCAATGAGACTTATCTCGAACCCAAGAGTGTTCATTGAAGAGGGTTCCTCTGTTAACACCAACCAACTCACAAACGAGATTGGTGGCATTGTTAAGTTCCGAGGCACACCACCAGTCATCCAGAGCGCTCAATCTGTCCACCCTGAATTGTTTCAGCAGCTCAACATGCTCTACAACCGAGCCTATGAAGTAGCTGGTATCTCGCAACTAGCAGCAGCCTCAAAGAACATCTTGGGTGCTAATGCTTCAGGCAGAGCATTGCGTGAAATGACAGATATTCAGTCTGATAGGTTTGCTCTTACGAGTTATCAGTATCAGCAATTCCACCTCGACCTAGCACAGTTGTTTATTGACGAGGCTAAGTCACTGGCAGCGCAAGGTAAGCCCGTTCCATCGAAGTCATTTGACCGTAGGAATGGACTTGAGTCTATTAAGTGGTCAGAGATTGATCTTAAAGACGACGAGTACGTTGTGCAGTGTTTCCCTGCTTCAGCGTTGCCTGATCAGCCGGGTGCGAGAATCGAGTCTATTAGAGAGCTCATGCAGATGGGCATGATCGACCCTGAGACTGCACAAGAGCTTCTCGACTTCCCAGACCTCGACAGAAACACAAGCCTCGCAGTCGCACCTATTCGAGTGGTGAGACAAATCATCGAGAAGATGCTCGAAAGCGGTGAGTACATTCCACCAGAGCCATACCTGCCAGTAGATAAGATGCAAAAAGAAGCACAGCTCTATTACTGCGATGCACAGGTTCGTGGGATGGAGGAAGAGAAACTAGACCTTCTTAGACAATTCATCGACGCATGTGGACTTATGATCCAGCAAGCAATGCAGCCGCCTATGCCACAGGCTCCGGCACAGCAGTTACTCGAAAGTCAGTTAGCAGCAGCTCCGCAACAACAATCTGCTCCGGCAGGCGCACTCCCACCAACTTTGTAAGAGGTAATTATGTCAGAAGAAGTAATCGCAGAGGCGGCAGAAGTTACAGAGGCAACTGAGTCACAAGAGGCGCAAATCCCAGAGACTCAGGAAGATGACAAATACTCTGAGAAGTTTTTACGGCTCATGAACCAAGCGAGGGCACAGCAAAAGCTACAGGCTGAGCTAAAGGCTGAGCGTCAAAAAATCGAAGAGATGCGAAAAGAATATGACGAGTTCCAGCGACGCAAAGCAATGGTGGCTGAAGACCCTATTGAGGCTCTCAGATTACTTGGGACTGACTTCGATAAAGTCACTGAGTATTTACTAAAGCAAGGTCAACAGCCTAATGAGATTGATCTTTTAAGAAAAGACGTAGAGGAGATGAAGGCCGAGAAGCAACGGCTACTTGAGCAGCAGGAGCTCGAAAAGCAGGAGCAACTCAAAAAACAAGAGGAACAAGTCTACAACTCGTTTAGAGAGGATGTTGCAAAATACATCGAATCGAGTGAGTATGAACTTGTCAAGGCAAACGACGGACTTGAAACTGTAATCGAGCTAATCCAGCAAGATTACTTGCAGCAACTCGAAAGTAAGAAGCCTGATCCCACGATCATGTCTTACGACGAGGCTTGCAAAAAAGTAGAAGAGTTCCTCGAATCAAACCTAGACAAACTTTTAGCTCTTGAGAAGGTCAAAAAGAGACTGACTCCTGAGCAGCCTACCAAGTCATTGTTCTCCGAGGCTCCAGTTACCCAGCCACGTCAGTCAAGTACGACAACTTTGACAAACGCAATGAAAGCAGCAAGCGAACCGACAACTTCGAGTTCTCGTAGGCCAACGGAACAGGAGATGTTCAAAAACGCTGCCGCAATGATTAAATTTACTTAACTTTAGGAGTTTTACTCATGGCATTGGACTTAGTATCATTTAGCGCTGCCCTTAAGCAGCATTATCCCGATTGGAAGATTGAGAATCTCGTTTATCAAAGCAACCCATTCATGGCTCTCGTACCTAAGTATGAGCAATTCGGTGGCGAAGTTTTGAAAATGCCTTTGATCTATGGCAACCCTCAAAACCGTTCGGCTACTTTTGCTACAGCAAATGGTCAAACCTCAACTTCAGCACTCAAAGCATTCCTTTTGACACGCTCAAGCGACTACTCAATTGCTGAAATCAGCAACGAAGTTATCTTGGCTTCTGAAGGCGACGCTAACGCATTCTTGCGTGCTGCTACGGTTGAAATCGACGGTGCGCTCCACGCTCTTGGACGTTCTATCGCTACTAAACTTTTCCGTTCGGGCTCAGGCTCTATCGGTAAAATTGCAGCAGGTGGTTTGTCTGGCGGTGGTACAATCATCCAACTCGAAACAGTTGAAGACGTTGTTAACTTTGAAGTTGGCATGACTCTCCAAGCATCGGTAGCAGATGGCGGTGGTTCTTTGCGACCTAACTCTGCTGTTATCTCGGCAGTTGACCGTATTAACGGCATCGTCACTTTGGCTTCGGCTGGTATCACTGGCTTGGCTGCTGCTGACTTCCTCTTTGTTGCTGGTGACTATGACCTCGCTATCAAGGGCATGGACGCTTGGCTCCCATATGCTGACCGCTCTACAAAACTTGCTGCATCGTTCTTCGGTGTAACTCGTTCTGCTGATTCTACTCGCTTGGGCGGATTGGTTTACGACGGTACAGCACTTCCTATCGAAGAGGCATTGATTAATTCTTTAGCTCTCGTCGGACGTGAAGGCGGTAACCCTGACTATGTGTTCATGAACTTCGCTGACTGGTCTAACCTCGTTAAAGCTCTCGGCTCCAAGGTTCAGTACGTTGACGTTAAGGCTGGCGCTGAAGGTGCAGTTGGTTTCACAGGTATCATGGTTAACGGCCCTCGTGGTGTTGTTAAAGTGATTCCCGATATGAACTGTCCAAAGGGTGATGCTTACGTTGTGCAGTTGAACACATGGCAGCTCGCTTCGTTGAAGAAAGCTGTTAACTTGTTCGATACTGACGGCCTGAGAATGTTGCGCTCTAGCTCGGCAGATAGCCTGCAAATCCGTTGCTTCAGCTACGCTCAGCTCGGATGTACGGCTCCTGGCTTCAACATGCACCTCAAGTTGGCGTAATTTACTGGGGGCTTCGGCCCCCTCTTAAGGAGTAAACACTAATGGCAAACAGATCCTATAATCAGGCTCAGTACACTGCCGAACGTGCTCCTGTATCGCTTTACGGAACTATCGCAATTGGCGCTGCTGGTGCGGTTGGTACTGTTAAAGGCTACGGAATTAGCTCGGTCGTCAAAGAGACTACTGCTGGCCAATATACAATTGTTCTCGAAGACAAATTTCAACGATGCTTGTCTGTGAGCGCTCAGGTCATTCATGACTCTATTTCAGGAGCGGTTGCTATTCAGGTTCTTGAAATTCCTGCAAACGTACACGCTGCTGTAGTCGCTGGTACTGGGTTCAAAATTCAGTGCATCGACAAAGAAGGCGCTGCTGTGAATCCAGAGGAAAATGCTCAGTTGTCTATTCAAGTTGTCGTTACAAACAGCTCTGTAGACCTCGGCAAAGGAGTCTAATCTATGATGATCATGGGCGGCCCGAAAAAGATCGCATCCTTGATCATCGAGAAGCGAATGGGCGGTAACGAAGATCGTGCCGCTCAGTTGCGTGATGAATCAATGGAAAAGCTCTCAGAAATGGAACCACAGGGATCTGAAGCTGAATTGGCTCTTGCCGATGAAGCAAGCAGACTAATCTCTGCCGTTGAAAGCAAATCTCCTGAGCTTATCGCTAAGGCATTTGTTAACATGTTCCGTATCGCTGAAATGATGGAACCAGAAGAGTACGAAGAAGATGAATCCGAGGAAATGGGGGTTGTCTGATGGCCCGCACCTTTACGGTTTCTGAGTTGATTACATTGATCCGGGAGCGTTCTAATACAGAGCGCTCTAATTTCGTTACGGATGACGAGATAATCAGACTTATAGACCAAGCATACACAAAGCTCTATGACCTTATCGTTAGTAAGTTTGAGAACTACTACATAGATGAGCATAGTTTCACGACAGATGGCGTAAACCAGTTTTACGACCTGCCAGCTACGTTCTATAAGATGGTAGGCTTAGACCAGTTACAGAACACTTCAGGAAGTGGCGACAATGCACTCACAGTGCGACCTTTCAACTTCAATGAAAGGAACCGCTACAACAACATCCTTTTCGCTGTAACGGCTGCTGCATTCTATCGCTATTTGATTCAAGGTACAAAAATTAAAATACTGCCACAGCCGGACTCAGGTATCACATTCAAGATGTGGTTCGTGCCTGCACCACCGAAAATCACTTCTGCTGCACAAACTATCGACGGCATTGCAGGGTGGGAAGAAGTAGTAACTCTTACTGCTGCTATACAAGTCATGAACAAGCAGGAACTAGACGCCTCAGCACTTAAACGTGAGCAGGCAGAAGCAATCGACCGAGTGATTACAATGGCCACGGAGCGGGACGCTGCACTTCCAGAGCGAGTCACCGACCTAGCAGTTGTAAATGAGCAGTTAGCACTATTCCCTGTCATCTTGTGAGGTGACGGGTGAAGAAACTTAAGAAAGTCTTTACGAGAAACGAGGATGTTCAGGCACTACAAGATAATGTAGCTGACTACTTAGTACAGCTAGACTCATTGCCTGAGCTAGACTCGCATTTCATCCAAGATATTCGCCTTACATCGGCAGTAGACAACATCGTACCGCATGAGCTGAATCGTCGCATACAGGGATGGTATGTGGTGCGGCAAAATGCCAACGCTGTAGTGTACGAAAGTAGCACAGTAAACGATAATCCTACTGCGTATGTAATCTTAAGAGCATCGGCAACTTGTACAGTTTCAATTATCTTTTTCTGAGGGAATTATGAGCACTACACCTAACATGAGCCTAACCTTACCAGAGGTGTTAGTGACCTCTGGCCCTACTTACGCAACGCAAATAAATACAGCACTCGATGTTGTTGATGACCATGATCACAGCACAGGTAAGGGTAAGCAAATCACGCCAACTGGCTTGAATATTAACCAAGACTTAGGTGTGGGAAACAATCAACTTACAAACATCAAAGCTCTCAAGCTAACCCCACAGGCATCGGTAGCTACTCTCGGTTCCGTATATGTTAAAGGTGTAGATCTGTATTACAGAGACACAAACAACAATGAAATTCCTATTACATCGAGCGGTGCAGTAGCTGTAAGTTCGGTAGGAGCAATTACAGGCTTGGGTGGCACATCGGGTGTAGCATCATATGTATCTGCTTCTGGACTATTCAACTATCAAAGTGATGCATCTACTTTTGCCAAAGTACAAAGTGGAGATATTTCCATCTATTCACGAGCTGGAACTATCGGAACAGTTAATGCTGTAACATTCAAAGTACCATTAGCGACCTCTGCTTATGATTTAACTTTGCCTAGCCTTGCTCCGGCAGCTAATCAAATTATGAGAATGGAGAACACAGCAGGACAGCCTGGTAAATTTGTGGACGTTTTAGGAACCTCTGACCAAGTAACTGTGACACACAATACAGCGAATATAACACTAAGCCTGCCACAATCTATCGCAACATCATCGAGCCCGTCATTTACTGCATTAACACTGACAAGCTTATTGACTGGTGTAGATGCTCTCTTTAGTTCCGATGTAGAGGTGCAGGGAGATGTAGAGGTGCAGGGAGACTTAGACCTTACGAAAGCTGCTCCTGCTTCACTAAACGCTGGCACATATGACGCAACATTCAACAAGGTGTTAACTAACCTCGTAGAACCTCAAAGCGGCACAGATATAGTTTTAGATGGTGTGGTTAAAACAGATTCAATTTTGGTTAATTCTGCCTCTGAAATTACCATGGGCACAATCAAGCCAACATCAGTCATCACCAATACTGTAAACGAATCTACAGCAGCAAATGGTGTGCAGGTCAGAGGAAAAAGTAACGGAGCAGCTATTCCATCAGGCTACATCGGACAGGAAATTATCTATTCGATGGGCAGTGACTTAGCTATGTTGGTAGGCCCACAATATTACAACTTCACATTTTTCCTCGTTCCTGCTGGTGAGTGGGAAGTGTCTGGAACAGCTCTTTTTCAAATCGACCCCACAAGCATAGGTTCTGGAAATGCAACTGTAAAACTCGATCATGTGCGTGTGGGCATAAGTAATGCGTTTGGATCGTTCGATGCTCCACAATACACAAACAGCGTAACGGTTCCACGATTGGCAGTTATTGGCGGCAACACATCGTTTGTTACATTCGCTGTCACATCAGCAAAACGTAGAATACGAGTAAGTTCATCGACTACATACTACTTCAATGGTGCAGTTCTGCATGATGCTCTGTCACCAATCAATGGAAGTAAGTTTCTGGCTGCCACTTATGTAAAACTTGAGCGTGTAGGCTAAGGGAGGCAAAATGCCATTACAAAGGCAAGTGATCTCCGTCCCAATGGCCGGAGCACTAGATACCAAAACAGATCCTAAACAGACACCTATCGGCAAGTTTCTTGAACTTGAAAATGCCTACCGTGTGAGAAACGGTGAGCTTGTCAAACGAGATGGCTTTGAGTCACTCGGTACGAAACTCGCTACTGGTGGTGATATCTCTGAAGGGCGTAAACTAGCGCTACTTGGCGATGAGCTGAACGTAATTACCAATAAGGATATGTACACATATTCAGATGATACAGACCAATGGGTGCTCAAAGGCCCACTTGAAACACTATCAATCGACAACACAGCAGTAGTGGCGAACAGCTACGCACAATCTACAGCAGATTCTGCCACAAACGGCAATATAGCTTTGTATGCGTATGAGGATAACAGAACCACACCCAACTCGGTGCGCTACACCATTATTGATAGACTTTCTAACAGTACAATTGTTGGTGATTCATTATTGGCCGCCAGTTATATTAAGCCTAAGTGTATATCTATCGGCACGAAAATTATGGTTTTCTGTCAAACTGGTAATACACTTAAACGCTACATGTTCGACGCCAAAGACCCAACTACTACTGCGACTGATTTAACAATTGGATCAGATAGTCATGCGGATGCAATATATGATGTTATTAACTTTTTCGGTGCGATATTACTCGCATATAGAGTCAGCACTAGTGGAACAAAATTAGTATACATAACTCAATCTGGAGTGTTAGGTACAGCAACTAACGGATATCCTGCTGCAACTACGTTATCAGGGATAGATTCAGAGCTTTGTTTAACACTCTTTTCCAATGACGAAAATAGATTCAACTTGGCGTATGCGAACACTTCTAATGGTGTAAAGCACATAGGATTATATGCGGACTTCACAACATGGCTGGCTGATGCACAACTTAATAGCTATGTTGGAACAGCGACGACCCGTGTTCGTAACATCACTGGCTTTCAAAAGAATACATTGTCTCATATCTATTGGGACAAAGACGACACAACCGATAAATGGAAACGTGAAGTTAACGACACTCACAGAAATATCGTTACCGGAACTATTAATACGGGAGCTGGTAATCTCAAATCGGTCTCACTTGCTGGTAAGATATTTTACACTGATGACAATGGTTTCGTGCCGGTGGTGTACTATTCAGAACTACAACCGACTATGTTTCTACTGAGAAACGATGGCGATATCAGTGCAAAGATGCTCGCCCAAATATCTAGCGGTGAGACAGCACGCACTGGCCATTTGCCTAGCATGACCGAACTAGCAACCAACAAGTGGGTATTTCCAACTCAGTACCGAGCACGAGTGGAAAAGTTAACAACTGGTGTTGTGTTTAGTCTCACTGGTATTACTGAAGTCATTATGGACTTTGATGATCCTGACATCGGTCAGTCAGCTCAGTTAGGAGAAAATCTCCTTATCAATAGCGGCTATCTACAATGTTACGATGGAATGTCTATTTTTGAGTCTGGTTTTCACCTTTATCCAGACCATGTAACGGCTGCTCAGGGAACTTCAACGACGAGTACACTTCCTGGTGGTACATATCGTTATAGAATTGTTTATGAGTGGACAGATAATAAAAATCAAAGACATAGATCTGCTCCATCAGATATAGTATCAGTTACTATTTCGTCTAATAAAGATATAGAAATTACGGTACCGACGCTTTTTATTACTGATCGTAAGGATACACGTAGTGAAGTCGTTATTTCAGTATATCGAACCGAATTAGCTGGAACATTATTTAGAAAAATAGACGGTGGCCCATTTTATAACGACACATCACAAATCACTAAAACAATAAAAGACCAAACTCTCGATGCAGATCTTGCTGAGAATGAACTACTCTATACGACAGGTAATGTTGTTGAGAGTATCTCACCGCCTGCTGGTAAGTTCATCGAGAGATTCAAAAACAGAATGTTCCTTGCAGGACTAGAAGATAAAAACTCGATCTGGTTTTCCAAAGAACATCAGCCTAACCAAGCGGTTGAATTTAGTGATGTGTTTGTAATTACAGTGGATGACACTGGTGGAGCTATTACAGGTCTAGCAACGCTCGATGACAAGCTGGTCATTTTCAAAGAATCCACCATTTTTGTGCTCATGGGTGATGGCCCATTACCTACGGGAGCCCAGAATCAGTTTAACGTGCCGCAAATCATTACAACGGATGTTGGTGCAGTCTCGAATGTGTCGATCGTAAAATCTCGTGACGGTTTAATGTTCAAATCTAAGAAGGGCATTTACCTGCTAGACCGTGGCATGAATGTTTCCTATGTCGGTGCAGATGTTGAGCAGTGGAATGACCTTAGTATCACATCAGCCACAGTCATTGATGACCTAAACCAAGTTCGTTTTACGACGGCTGAAGGTCGATGCCTTGTGTATGACTTATTCTTTAAGCAGTGGTCTACTTTCACCAATATCGAAGCAATCGACAGTATTAACTGGCAGGGCAGGTTTATTTTCCTGAAAAGCTCTGCTGAAGTGTGGCGTGAGACAAAGGGTAGTTACTTAGATAACGGCCAGCCCATCGTTACCAGCTACGTGTTGAGCCTTATGCAATTCGCTCAAATTCAAGGTTTGCAGCGTATTTATAAAATCAACGTACTAGGTGAATACCGTGGTGAGCATGGTCTGAAGCTAGAGCTCGGCTATGATTTCCGTGAATTTTACGAGGAGCGTTTTATCGTAGAGCCTCAAGGTGTGCTATACACTTCTACATGGGGCGATGACACGGTGTGGGGCGAGGCTGGTACTGCTTGGGGCGGTACTGCTGATGGTGTGTATCAATTCCAGATCAGACCTCGCACTCAAAAATGCCAAGCATTGAAGCTAAAAGTGTCAGACTTCTTTACGAGCACAGGAAGTGCGGGGTTTGCTTTCAGCAACATTACTGCTGAAGTAGGTATAGAGCCTAATGCAGCTAGACTTTCTAAAACTAAAATTATTGCGACATAAAGGGGTATAAAATGATCGGCTTGTTTGGTTTGCCCGGTTCTGAAAAATTGATTGAAAAGGGTGGCGATATTCTTAAAAAAATAGATCCCACCAGAATAAGCAAAGCAGATACTGGTCAAGTTGAAGAATCGAAAAAACGACTAGACGAGGCACTCGCTCAAGGTCAGGGGATAATTGAGCGACGCATGGGTGAAACTAAAGCGCCTACTGTGGAGAAAGTAGCTGGCCCACAAGCTGGTCGAATCGACACTCAGTTTCTTGAAGCTCTCAGGGGACAAATGCCTTCTGGTGCTCAAGCATTGCAAGGTGCAGGCGGTGCTCAGGCTATGGCACAAACACAGGCACAAGAGGCAACGGGCTTATTAAGAGAAGCAGCTATGGGTGGTCAGCCATCAGCCGCTCAACTTCAGCAAAAGCAAGCCTTTGAGCAAGCGATTGCAGCACAAATGGCAGCGCAGGCTGGTCAAGGCTATAATCCGGCAGCAATAAGACAAGCACAAATCGCAGGAGCTGAGCTACAAGCACAGCAAGCACAACAAGCAGGTATTCTAGCGGCACAAGAGCAGGCAGCAGCTAGACAACAATTTGCAGAAGCGGCACAGCAGGGTACGAGTCTTGGGCTGCAACAACAAGAGTTAGCCCTTCGAGCGGCTCAGGGTGATGTTCAGGCTCAATTAGACCTCGCTAAAATTCAGGCTGGTACACTCGGCCAGCAAGCAGAGTTGCAAACAAGAGCGGGAATCGCAGGAGCTCAAATCGGTGCAGAGCAGGCAGGATTACAAGCGCAACTTGAATCAGGAGCTCAGCAACAATTAAACCAGCTCGCAATTCAGTACCAACAAGCAGGCATGAGCGCAGCCGAGGCGCAACAAAAAGCAGCCCTTGCTATGTTCCAAGCAGAACAAGAGAGACAGGCAAATATTGCGAAAGCTCGCTCTGGTTTGATCGGTGGATTAATCAGTGCGGCTGGTACAGCAGCAGCAGGAATGGCTTGAAAATAAAGGGGTGACAGAATGGCTTGGGAAATAGCTGAAGAGACTGAAGATAAAGTAAGTTTAGTTGATCCTAATGATGAAAATAAAAAGTTCACGATTGAGAGAAAGCTTGTTAATCCTAGAGCATGGGAAATGGCGAAAAAGTTCCCACGTTTTGGACAAGAAGAAAAAAAAGAGCAAACTAAAGAACAAAAAATCTTCTCGACTTTAGTACCTCAAGTTGTAGCTAATCAGGAAAAAATGAGAGCTCCTGAAGCTGAGAAGGAAGTAGAAGTAGTTACACCTGAGCCAGTTCAAGTACAGCAGCCAATTCTGCCAGCAGCTCCGGCTATGGCTCCTGTCATGCAAGCAACAACAACTCAAACACAGCGCACAATGCCTGGGCCTGAATACAAAGAAGCTATGGGAGCCTTCAATAAAGCTACCGAGGAAGTGCAAAAGACTTCGATGGCTCAAGCGGAATTGGAGATTGCTAAGCAAAAGCAAATTGGCATTGAAACAGTAAGGGCTAATCAGGCTTACGAAGACCGGCTAATTGATGCGGAATCAGAGCGGTTAATGAGGCAAAGTGAGCTCAAGAAAAGAGAAGATAAATGGAACGCTGCCGTACAAGCAGAAGAAAACTTTCAATACAAAGAATATTTTGAAGGTCGCACAGGTGCAAAAGTTATGGCTGGCATTGCTATGGCTTTAGGTGCACTCGGCTCCTCTCTTACGGGTGGAGAGAACACGGCATACAAAATTATTCAAAACGCTATCAATAATGATCTAGCCAAGCAGAAAGCAGAGCACGAAAAGTTAAAGGGTACAGTTCAATCCGCTCGTAATCTTTACACACAGTTAGTTCAGAAAGGTTTAGATGAAACAGAAGCGGATCTTGCGTTTGCTCAAATTGAGTACAAACAATCTTTAAGCAAAATTGAAGCGATGAAGTCTCAGATATCCGATCCAGAGGGTGTAGCTAAATTAGATGCTCTGAAAGCTCAAATGGAGCAGCAATTGGCGGCTAATCAAATGAAAGCTACAGAAGGCTTCAACATCAAAGCTATCTCTGAAACAAAGCCTATAGTTTTACCAACTACAAAAGAAACAGCACAGGCTGGTCGTGAGATTGAAGAATATGTTGCTAAAACTCCAATTAAAGAAGCATCAGATGCATACTTAGGACTCAAAGAATTTCAAGCGGCGGTAAAAGCAGGAGCCTCACCAGCAGCTATTGCTAGTTTCATTGCAAGTAACAAAGGTTTGGGACAGGGTTCATACGGCCCGTTGTTTGAGCAGATGCTTAAAGATGCAGGTTTAATAGATAGAACGCTCGAAGGTGTCACGGCATTCTTGAAGGGAGATAAAAGCGCCACTCTTATTAGATCGATTGAAAACTTTATGCAGGCAAAGTCTATTGAGGCTGGAATACGAGCAAGAGACTACTTGCCGGAGTTTGAAGCTCTAAATGAGAGAGCTGGTAGACCTCGTGACCTTTATACGAAACAGATCAATCCGGCAGCATTGCTGAGAGGAAAGGCTCAATCAGCAGGATTACGGCCAGTAGGTGGAAAATGACCACTACAAAATTATTTAACGTAAAAGCGAATAGATATGAAATTGTCGGTGACAATGAATTAGATAGTGCTTTGCGCTCTGGTCAATTTCGCATACCTGCTGGTCAAACCATCCGAATGCAAGATGCAGAAGGCAATCAGTATGATGCCGACAACCGCACCGACTTTAGCCAACTTCAGGACTTTTCTTTTGAGTCTGGATACGGTCGTGACATTCGGCAACGAGCGGAACGTGCAGCGACAGACCCGTTTGAACGCTTTCAAGCCGGTGTTGAAGCAGTTGGTCGTGGTGTTACCTTCGGGCTAAGTGATGCAGCTATCAATGCGCTCGGTTATGCTGAAGAGGCTAAACTTAGAAAAGAAGCTAACCCAGTATTATCGACAATCGGTGAAATTGGTGGAGCTGTAGGTTCAGCCTTTCTTTTACCGTTCGGTGGCCTTACGGGTGGAGCTGCTAAACTTGGACAGTCTGTAACGTCCGTAGCTGAGCAACAACTTGCAAAGACCGTCCTAGCTACAGGCGCTACCACTCTCGCAAAAGATATTGCCAAGCGCTCAGCATATACAGCAATTACTAAAGGTGCAGGTGGCTTCGTAGAGGGTTCACTCTACGGACTCGGACAAACAGTATCAGAAGCAGCACTTGGTGATCCGAAAGAAGCAGCAGAGAACCTCATAGGCAACATGACGTTTAGTGGCCTAGTGGATGGCGTTATCATGGGTTCTACCGGAGCTCTTGGTGCAGCATTTGCTAAGCGAATACCACCGGGAATGAGCAAAGCAGAGTTCGACAAAGCACAACGCTCAGTAACTGACTTTCAAAGAGCTTTTAACGAGGCTGAGAAAGCTGTAGGCGACCAACTTGAACAAACTCCGAAGTTGGCTTCAAAGATTGGCGAAACGTACCTAAAAACTCTGGAAAAGTTCGTTCCATTGTCGGACGAAACTAAGTCGATTCTCAGACCACTCTTTACAGATCCAGAGCAAGGCAAAGCACTCGTTGACTTTATGAACAATCCCTCAGAGGCGCTGCAAGTTGTTTCTGAGCAGATGAACAAAATGGTGAGAACGACTGAGCAAGCCTCTAAGTTCCTCGCTGTTCAGGGGCGTCGTGAGTCAATTAGACGTATGCCTACACGCTACGCTCAAAACACTGAAGCTGGCATGGAACTAGCGAATGAGGTGGCTTCAGATTTAGACAAGTTTGTAAAGAAAATAAGTAAATCTACAGACTTTGATAAGTATGCAGCCAAAGAGATCAAGGTTATACGAGATAAGTTTGCAAGCAAGTTTGGCAAAGTTACAGACCCACTCACTGGTACATTTACTCAGAAGCAGTTTGCCGACAACATCGAGCTTATGAACGAGCTCAACGACGTATGGAGACAGATTTACCAAGTCAAACAGCCATACGAGAGCAAGTTGCTTCAGCAGATGTCACCAAAGAGTAAGCGAACCCTCAACGAGCTGCAAAAGATTTACACGAAGGTTGTAGATAGCACGTTTAATGACAACGTGTTTAGCCCTGCTGTAGCTCAAGAGAACCGTGAGATTAGCGAGATGATCGCTAAGCACATGGCAAGCTCGAAGGCATTTCAGCAAAAGTTCTTTTCGACCACTATCAAGGGTGGCAAACAAACAAGAGTCTTTGACTCAGACAAGTTCGGTAAATTCATTAGATCCGATGAGCTCAAAAAAGTCATGCAGAATGATATTTTTGAAGAGTTCATGGTTTCGAGTGCAGACACACTAAACAAAGCGAAGCGGTTTAATATCGAAGAGGAGCTATTTAAAGAGGCAGGTGGTGTCATTGACGAAACAATCGACTCTATTGCCAATATGAAAAAGCTCAAGACTGCGATGGGTGCACTTGGGGCACTTGAGAGCCACACTGGTAAGTCCATGCAGAAAACACTGCTCTTTACGGCAATCGGTGGTGGTGTGTTAGGGCGATTAGGTGCAGCTGCTGGTGCTCTTGGTTATGCAATCGACAATCCCGTCCAGATGCTTAGATATATCAACAAGGCTCAAGAGAAGATCATCGAAAACAAAACCTTTATGCAGGACACTCTGCAAAAGTTTATTCGCATGGGCAAAACGACAGCAGAAGGCATCGAAGCT
>Ga0196901_1000956_pt1 | contig 14813 bp, 23 predicted proteins | sample CB_VirMetaG_FD_169099 | JGI IMG/M metagenome (GOLD analysis project Ga0196901, IMG submission 169099) | Freshwater to marine saline gradient viral communities from Chesapeake Bay - CB_1504_1 Viral MetaG (v3) (version 3) | ecosystem: Environmental > Aquatic > Marine > Coastal | place: USA... | reverse complement strand
ACATAGACTCTTGTATTCTGTGTTCTTGCAATTCTCCTGCAATAAACATACAGAGAGCAACGACACTGCTAATAACCGTTTCCATTAGCAAACTCCCGTTGTTTGTCTTTTAATTTTTCTATATCTTTTTGAGCCTTATCTAATTGTTTCATTAAAAATTCTATATTAACTTTGTTAGTCATATTCATCTCTTGAGTCTGTTGCATTTTTTCTACTTGTTTATATAGATCTTCGATAAGCATGAACTGTTCAGAATCAGCGGGCAACGAACCCATTAAACCTCTTGGCCATTTTATTCTAAACTCTGTGTTATCTTCAACATCTGCTTCCATTAATTGTAATCTAGTATGATGTTGGTTTTGTGTTTCAATTAAACCAAAATAAGCCCAGGTGCCGATTGCAACGAGTGCAATTAAACTGGCAACCGTCTTCATGGGCATCTGCACTGATGCCTCTTCCGATATCGTTAATGGTTTTTTCATTGAGGACCACCACAAAAAGCCAACCACAACATACCAATAATTAACCAACCAGTAAAATAATAGTTCATCCTATCACTCTCCTTTATTGGCACGATAAGCAATCTCCTTCATCACTTAAAATCTCATGCTCACATTTTTCACAACCACATAACTCCATTAATGGAGAAAAGTGTTCTGCATTTATTTTATCTGCTTCACAGTGACAATCGTGGTCACAATGTTTACATCTGTTGCCGTTCATTTTTTTGCTATTTTACCTTTATTAACACCTTTTTTTATAACGTAATCTTGAGTTCCATTATCTCCAACATTTACTTCTTTTTTTAAGTTTCTAAAAAGCAACATTTCTTTATGTTTCTTTTCACTTTCTTGAGTAAATCTGTCTATAACTTTAGTGTCTCTCATTTTATTCTCCGTTGAATAAATCTTCTTTTGAAACCTTTTTATTTTTTAAGTTACATTTACATCTTGGTGCTTTAATCCAATTCCAAATCTTATCAAAGAAGTTATCTACAGCTTCTAAGAATTTCATAAAATATTTATCGAACATTGTTACCCCCCATATTCCTACTATTGTTAAAATAAATAATATTGTAAGTATAACATATAAAAGTCCGTCTAGGACAGACCAATATATTTTTTCTAGCACTTCCAACGTCTTCTTGCAGCACATATTCTTTTATCAGGAGTTTTACTACAATTAACGTTATGCATTCTCATTTGTCCAGCAGATCTAGCACAATAAGATTTACGTCTAGCTGCTCTTTTAGGTCCTGGTTTGTCTTCTGTTACAGCTGTTTTTAATTTAGAGCCAGGATTCATTCTTCGGTAGGCTTTGACTCCAGCTTGAGTCATTCCCGCTCCACTTTTAGTGGAACGGAAATTCTTCTTATTACGAGGTGGCATGCCACCATTTTTAAAACCTAATATGTCCGCGTAATAATCGTCCATATCTTATTAACCATTTTGACCAGTTAGGTTAGGTCCTGAAAATTTATCAGTTAGTAAAGTTACTGCAGTAACATTAGTTGCTGTAGATAAATAAACTCCATAAGGAAATAAAATTCCATCTTCTGGTAATGAAAAGTTAATTACATCTCCACTTGGGATATCTGCTGTAAATAAATTTGTTCCTCCAGAAGAAGAACTAGTATTCAACTGAACCAATCCAGCACCGCCTCCACTTGAAGCAACAATAATACCTTTAAGTCTTACAGGTGGTGCGATAACAACAGTCGATGTTGCTGCTCCTAAAACTCTTGTTGCTTGTATATCAGCTTTAGCTGCCATAATGTTCTCCTTAGTTTGTGGCTCCCGAAGGAGCCACTATTTATTTATTACGTATCACTAAATGGTGTTGCTAAAGTTCCTGAACCAAGTAACAGTGAATTGTGCACTAAATATTCTGCACTTTGTAACGCTGTAACTTGAACAACAGAACCAGAAATACCACCAGTTGTAGTTCCGTTCATTGATAAAACATCATTTGAAGCTGCTGGAAAGAATGAAGAAATAGTTCCTCCACTTGATCCAATTGCTGCAGCACCAACAAACTTATCAGTTCCATCAGTAACGATTTGAACGTCAGTAGCGGTTGTGTCTACAAAAAAGTAAAAACTTGCACCAACATTATTTTTATTGTTGTAATCAGTAGGTCCTGCAACTGCAGCGTCAGCTGTTGTAATGATTGAAGGTAAAGTAAAAATACCGTCAGCATCTTGAGTAATCAAGATTCTTCCAGCATGATCATTTACAGTCAAAGTAGTATTAGCTGTAAGAGCAATTGTTGAACCTGGTCCAAAACCGATAAATCCATTTTTGGATATGACCGGTCCTGAAAAAGTTGTGTTTGCCATAATAGTCTCCTGTATAGCGGTTAAACTTTGTAGTCTCTATACCGTCTGCCTAGCCAGTCTACAAAATTATTAATTCTAGGTGTTTTGATTATATATAAAAAAAGGGGCGATGTGAACACCGCCCCTTTTAAGTAACCGCATCTTTACGGTTTAAATAGCTTGACTATTAGCTAGTTGGTAAGTTTCCGTTACCAAATACACATCTTGGATCAGACCATCCAAAAGAGTATCTTTCTCTAGCTTTGAATCTAACGTTTCCTGTATCGAAATCACCTTCCATAGCAGTTTTAATTGGACTTCTAATGAAGTGTTTAAAACCATTTGGAACATCAGTCATGATGAAGTATGAATCAGTGTCAGTTAAAAAGTTATTAACTCTGTAACCTTCTGGTACCATACCCATGTTTGCGATAGCATTGATGTCGTTATCAGCTGTGCCAACTCTTTGAGGAGACTTCATTAGTCTTTCAGCAGTGAATTGTAATTCTTTTGGAATTATCATTTTTCTGCCCATAAGAGCTATTTTTAAGCCTCTTTCATCAACGAAACCTGCAATGTCAATCAAAGATTGCTCAAGTGAAGTTTCGTTAAGGTCAGCAGCAGTTGCTAAACGGTTCGAAAAAGTTCCGCCAGTTGCAAGTGGGTGTGAAGCACTAATTAAAGGTACTCCGTCACCACCATTGTAACCAGTTGCTTTCTGAGCGTTGTTAAGCACTGATGCAGCTTTAACTTGTTTTGTGTTAGACATAGATCTTGCAAGAGCTCTAGTGTATCTTGCAGCTAATCTATCATACAGATTATCTTCAATAGCTTCTTCAGTAATTGAGAATGCTAATGCGATAGTTTCGTGTGAGTATCTAGCAGTGAAAGTTTCAGTTGCTTGATCAAACACTACTCCAGCACCTTCTTGTTTAACTGGTGCAGAAGCGAAACCACTTAACATTACTTCTTCTTCAAAAGCTCTGTCAGATGTTTCAGCTGGAAAAATTTCCGCGTGCTGATTTTCGTATCTGTTGTACTCCAGGCCGAATAAAGCATTCAAACCTGGCTCTAGTTCTTTAACTAGTTGTGATCGTGATATTGCCATAGTTTATTCTCCTTATGCTAAGCCTGTACCACTTCTGTAGAAGTGATTGTTGATTCTAACAAGAATGTTCGCGTTAGCAACACTAGTGTCAGAGTTGTCAGGATCTTGCGATATATCAATCGCTTGTACTACGTAAGTAGAAGCAGTTCCTTTAACACTTACATCTAATTGTGCTTTCGAGATACCTGTTTGAGTAACACCAGTAGTGTTTGTTACACCATAGTTACTAAACAAGTTACTTCTTGCAAATGTATCATCAGCGTCCATTAAAAACACTGCATCTGGATCGTCAACAACGAAAGCAGTAATATCGCCTTCAGTTGGTGTAACTGAACCAGGGTAGTAGTTTTTGTATGTAGGCTTCTGAGTTGTTGGGTCGTTATAGAACACCCCATTGAATACTCCTACAACAGCAGTTTCAGGTGCTCCAGAAGGATCATACTTTTCAATATTACCAGTAGAAGTTGGAATAACCAAATCTCCTTGATAAATTGCAGTTCCATATCCGGCCTTAACTGTATATCTGTTTTGAGCTCCAACAAGCGGTGTTCCGTCTAGTTTTCTGTACGGTCTTAGACCGAACTTTTCTGCGACGTTAGCCATATGTTTTTTCTCCTATTTAACATTTATTACAATTAAGAGTTCCGATCGTGGGTAGGTATTACTAAAAAATTAGCTTTTACGTCTACCACCAAAGGTAACTCTACTTTGCCTATCAATATTGATTGGCATTTCAGGTCGTTGTTCCTTCATCAGATCATTGTCAACCGCGTTCATTTGGTCTTGAGTAATTCTATCGAAATACTCGGCACGGCTTTTTAATATCTCTTCAGGTATCCTTGCCAACACAAGGCCTCCAATTCCAATACACCCTTCATATTGTCCCTGCCTTATTACTGGGTACTTGTGAATATCAGAAGAGTTTTTAATTTCCTCTGCTCTTACAAATTCCCAACCTTCTCTGAATTTTTTAGTTACGTTAGCCGTATCTTCAAATCCAGCCACACTCGTTCTTATCCAACGATGAGCATAGCCCTGTGGTGCAGGTGGTGCATCCAAACTGGATGGTGGAGTCCATGAACTAGGTTTCTTTTCAGCTTGTCTAGTCTCTGACTCGCGTGAGGTTCTTTTTATATTATCCATTTGCATTCTCCTTCACGTATTTTGCGTATTCCTCTAGTGGCACCCCTAGTTTTTTAGCGATAACTATTTGTGACTTGGTGAGTTTCACTGATCGGCGTCCGCTTTGGTTTCTTTGTGCAGAAGCAACAGTCTGGACGGGTTTCTTTTGCTCCTGTGGTTGACTAAATTTATGAGGAAAATTTTCTCTCATAACTTTATCAATTTCATTATAATACTCATCACTCTCTGCGTCAAACCCCTGCTCTATGAGGTCTTGATGAGTTTGAAAAGCTGCACTGGTCATAATTCTATCCGAACCAAACCATTCATTCTTTTCTGCCCAATTTCTAGCTTTTCCAGAAGGTTCTGGATAAGTAGGATTTTGAGGTGCTTGAGTTTGTACAGGTCTTGTTTTAGCTCTTTCTTCTTTAGCTTCTTCCTCTGCCTGTGTTAGTTTAACTTTTTCAGCCTCAACAGCTAATTGAGCAATCCTTGTATTTGCTTCAGCTATTCTATCTGCATCTTGTTCAGCAATCGCATCTCTTAATGCTGTTTTTGCTTTCTCTTGTTCTGCAGTAACTCTAGCTGAAAATTGTTCAATATAACTTTTGTTTGTTTTAGAGAATCTAGTATTAGTATTATCTAATTCTTTTTTGATACTTGATGCATAATCAAGTGCTGCTTTTTCTCTTCTTTCAGCTTCTCTAATTTTAAAAGTTAACTTATCAATTCTTCGTTTAACTTTTTCTGAAACATCAGATAAATCATCAACCTTAGTTTCTGATTTTTCTTCTTCTTTTGTTTCAACTGTGATTCCTTCAATACCTTCTTTTTTAGGTTCAGTGTAACCTAAATCAACTTCTTCTCTAGGTAGTTCAGGTTCAGTAGATTGAGTTTTCTGTTCTTCAACTTCTACCGATTGTTCATTAACACCATCAGTATCTAATTCTACTTCAGGTGATCTTTTTACGTCTTCTTCCATTTATAGCTCCTGTTTTATTGCGTATGTTAGTATGCATGTAAGATATCATCTGGATTATTAATCTTTGCGATTATCTCATCATCGTTTAGAATACGAACTTCTCCGCCTTCTATTTTAAATCTAGATCCAGCATAACGACCAAAGATTACCCAATCTCCTTTTTGACACCAAGGACCATTAGGAAATTTATCTTTGTCTTTGTAGCATAGATCACCCATCTTCAATACGTATGCACATACGGTAGTCATCTGTATTGTTTCTTGGGTAGAGTCAGAAAGATAGATTCCGCCTTTAGTTTTTTTAGGACCAGCGTATGGTAAAACTAAAATACGATAACCAGTTGGACTAGGTAATCTATCTAAAAGATTTGAATCTTTTTCAATAGCCTTTGCATCTAGTCGGGTTTCTTCTACTTCTTCTCTTGATTTGTAAGCATTGAGTAATGCTTCTGTTTTTTTAGGTACTTCCTTTGAAGTCTCTAAGTTCTTTGTCATTTAGTTGCTCCTGTTTTTTCTGCAGGTCATTAAGATCCTGAAGCAAAGACTCTAGGCCTTTGATTTGTCCTCTAATATAATGAAGTTGTTCTAATTTGTCAACGGAGTACACCAGGGTATCTTTTAGAGATTCTACTCTCTGATCAACTAACTTTTTTACTATTCTATAATCTATATCCATTAATTTCTTTTCAAAGCTATTTTGTTTTTACCTTGTTTTAATAGCATAAAACCAAACTCATTTACAATAACTTTTAATATAAGATCCATATCATATTTAGGATAATCATCAAAAACGAACACCGTACCAGCATGAGATCTTTCTGCAAAAAACATAGCTTCTTTTACTACATCATATGTTTTATGGGGTCCGTCAAAATGAACTAAATCATATTTGTTTCTTATTTCTTTTTTATCTCTGTAAATAGGAACACCATCATGAAAACGTTTCATAAATTCATCATCACCCATAGGAAACAATGTAAAGTTTTTATAATTAATATCTTTAATTAATTGAAGTTTCATATCATTCGTATAATCACAAGTATATGAACCAGAATTATCGTAATGTTCGTAATTTAAATTGCCATAAGGATCAATTCCAATATGCCAATGTTTTTTAAATACTAATTGATTTAAAATTATCTCAGTTCCTTTACCTTGTCGAACTCCAATTTCAGCTGTAAATAAATCGTCGTTATCTAATGATTTACAAGCTTCTTCTAAAATTTCGTATTCTGTGCTGTCTCCTTGGATCATACCAAGTGTATATACTAATTATATGGTTTGTAAATAGATTTAATTCTACCTTGTGATTGTAATATTTTACGATCGCCTTTACTCATTTGATCTAATTGTTTTTCTGAAAACTCATGTTTAGGTTTTTTAACAAACCATTTTTTAAACCATGTCCACATTATTTTTTACCATTTGTTTTAATTAAATCCGTAGCCTTAATTCCATAGATCGCTGCAACAACAGAAACCCATAATGAAACTATCCACCAAGGCATCTCTTGTAATTTTTGAAAATATAAATCTAGTTTTGCTTGTATCTCTTCATCTTCAGCAAATACGGAATAAAATAAAATTGCCAGTGGAGATGTGAGAACTAAAAGTACAAATTCGTCCTTCCAGTCGCCTTTTTGATTTTTTGCAATCTGTCCACTGTACTCTATCTCTCCACGCTTCATCTTTTCAGCATGAACGATTTGTGCTTCAGACATTATGATTTCAGATTTTTTTTTATTTTTATAAATCTCCGCACCAGTCTTTAGTGCAGTACCAATTAAACTCCAAGGAAACATTAAAGCACTCCTTTAAAATTCATTCCTCTTATTGCGATTCCACCTCCACGTTTTCCAAATGGTGTGTGTTCTGCGTGTCTCATTGAAAATTCTTTTTTAGTTTCAGTAGGTTGTTTAACTGCTTTACCAACGTAAGCTGAAACAACTTTATTTTTTTTAAATTTTTTATACTTCAAATATTCACTACCAGGAATTTGTGGAGTGTTACCACTAGGAACAGGACCTGTTTTATTCTTACCTTTTACATTAGTTGTTTGTTCATCAAAATATTTTCCTTTAAATGCAGTTACTACTTTGCAAGGAGGCATTGTGCCATCAGGACATAAACCTCTTTGATTATCTCCTCCACCTATTGTAGGAAATTGAGGAACTGTAGGTCTTGCAGGTTCATAATCATTTAAATTTTTTCCAAGAGTCATATCAGATACTTTTGGTGCAAATAAATTTTTTGCTATTGTTATAGCACCTAAAGGTAAATTTAATGCTTTTGATGCTCCATACATCAAAAGACTTTTTCCTAAATCCATAGAACCTGTAAATTTATCTTTTAATGAATCTGGTTGACTTGCTTTAGAAATAATATTAACTTGTCTTTGTCTTTCTAAGCCTGTGTCTCTTTCAACAGGTCCTACACTGCCATAACCTTTTGCAGCTCTTTCTTTTGCTTTAGAAGGTGCACCCATATCAGCACCACCACCGAATTGTAATTTAACTGGAGGTACGTTGGGGTTTGGCCCACGTTTAGGTGGTGGGCCAGATCTTTTGCCAGAAACTTTATATCCCATTATGCTTTACCTTTTCTTGCTTCAGATAATGCAATAGCGATTGCTTGTTTTTTATTTTTAACTTTCTTTTTTGACTTACCAATATGTAATTCGCCTTTTTTAAATTCTTTCATTACTTTTTTAATTTTAGCTTCTTTACCATATTTAGCTTTCATAATTTTTCCAGGTTTCATAGATTCATCTTGAAGACCCATGCCTCTGTTCTTTGCTTTCTCAGCTCTAAGAACTGCGAAATCTTTTCCGTCTAATACATTTGGAGGAGGAGCTTTAGCAGCGATAGCTTTTTGTTTAGAAGACATTCCACCTGTCTCATAACCATACATCATACCACCACCCATTTTATTATCAGGTTTAAATTTTTCTTTTGCATAACTGTAGCCTGCACCAACACCTGCTCCAATTTTAACTCCTGCATCTATAATTCTTCCTATCGGAGATCTTTTAAAAACATTTTTAGTTGCTGTTTTTAAAATATTTGATGTTTTAGATTTTGATTCTAATGATGTAGAAAGTAATCTGCTACCTAATACAGGATTATCCATTAATTTTTTTCCTATAGATTTAAAAGAAGGTGTAATACCTTTACCAATTCCACTTGGACTGTTTTTATTAACAGTTGTAAGTAAGTTTGAGTAGGCTTTATCTAGCCCCAGTTTTTTTCCCATTTTGTTTCTCCATTTTCTCACGAGCAACTTCTAATCTTTTATCAGATTGCTCATCTTGTGTTTCTAATTTTAATCTATCAAAATCTAATTTCTCTTCAAACTGATCTTGGTTTTGTTCTATCTTCATATTACCCTCTTGAGCACGTCTTTGTAAATCCATAGCTCTTAAATCGAGTTCTCTTTGTTTCAACATGACAATTGGGTCTTGTTTTTGGCTTTCAACCATAGATTCTTGTTGAGCTAACTCTGTAGTGATTTGTGCAATACGTTTTGCAACTTCAGAATTGAACATAGCTTGAAATTGCTGTGGGTTTTGTTGTGCTATAGCCATTAAATTAGGATCCTGTTGCATCATTGCCATAACTTCAGCAGATGCCTTCATAGAAACGTGTTGAGAGATGTGTCCTTGTAAATTTGCATAAACCATAGGGTTAATTTGTACCATTCTAGTTCTCATAAACGCAGAATGTGCTGCAATATGAGCATCATGGTCTTGATCTGGGAATGCTACTAGCTGTTGCATCTGTAAAGCTTCCATATTTTCAATTGCAGGGTCTTTTGGGAACGGTTTTTGCTCTGGTTTTAAGATTTGTGGTATTTCTTTAGTGCCAAGAGCTTCATAAACACGTCTATAAGCTTCATGTAGGTTATGAAGTTGTGGATTTGACTGTGCAATTTGTAATTGTGTCTGTGCAAGAGTCACTCTTTGTGACATTGAGAAGATATTTGGGTCTGCAACCGGTAAAATATCTACTCGGTCGTCGAAATCTGCCATTTTAATCACTCTCTCAGCCCCGTAGACAGCGTATGGATACTCTGGTGGTAGGTATTCAGCTATAATTTGACCTAATAGTCTAAATTCTTGCTTCATTGCGTAGTAACAACGCTTATGAATAGCCGACATAACTCTAGAACCACGCTCTAAAAGAGCAATTGTAGTTCCAACTGCTGCTTGTTGGTTGCCATCACCGACTTGTTGGTCAGCAATTGATGCAAATCTTCTTCCTGCATCTACACAAAAACCTAAAAGATTGAATAAAGTAGTGCTTGGTTCTTTAAAAGGCAGTAATTGAAACTGATCTCTGATGTTTCCGCCTGGTGCATCGACATCTCTGAACTCTCCAGGTTGAATTGGTTGGTCATCATCTCTAATTCTCATGCCTCTAGACTTAAATCCAGCAGGTAAATTCGATAAAGTACCTGCATCAAGTAGTTGTCTTAGAGCTGTAGTTGCTGTTCGCGACAGGCCACCGATCATATGAATTAAACCAAAGCCATAAAAACCTAAACCAGGTAAAAATTTGTAGTGTGAGAAATATTCTTTTCTAACAAATTTAGGATCACCTTCTTTGTAGTTTCTATAAATAGCTAAAATTTTTCTAGAACCTTCTTCAATAGTTACTATGTAAGGTATTTTAATATTGATTTTATCATCATCGTTCTCTGCAATGTAGTCAGATAAATCTAAATCTACATGCATTTCTAAAATATTATAAATATAATCTTTTGATTCAACAGGTTTAATACCTTCTAGTTCGTTATACTTATCTTGAATCTTGTTATCTTTCTTTTCTGGCTTCATTAGGTCTACTTCTTTGTAGAAACCTGCTGCCATCTTTTTTAACAAATCATTTTCAGATTGTTTTAGTACGTGTGTAATTCTTTGTGCATCTTTTAAATCTGTTGCATAATACGGAACAACTAAATCTTCTGCAGGTACAAATTTAGAAACTGCTCTTTCTAGCATTGCATCGTAATATATTTTTTTAAATGCAGATCCTGCTAGTGGTAAATAAAATAATAACTGATCAAACTCTGGAGTGTATTCTTCCATCTTTTCCATTAGCTGATAGTTCATAAAATCTTTAACTCTTTCAGCTTGAGATTCTGTTTGTTCGTTTTGTACTCCAACGATTCTAGTTTTTACAGGACCATCAGATGGTAATAATTCTTTATAAGCTTGTGCTTGGAATTGTGTAACGGCTTCCGATAACAAAGGATGAGTAACATTACTTGCTCCTTTGAAAGGTTGTGTAGTCGATGTATATTTAAAACCTAAAAGGTCTAAACCATTTCGATAAGTTTCTTCCCAATCTTTTCTAGATGTTTTGTCGCTGTCATATTCAGTGATCAAATCAGATGCTAATTGTGATAAAGCTTTATCATCAATTTCTTCTGCAAGGTTTGCGTAGAAGTCTTGTTCAGTTTCTTCTGTTATTTCTTCTTCACCTTCTTCAGGTGGTAAAGTTACAACAGCTTCTTCCTCAACATCAACTTCTTCGTTGATTGGATTATCGGATTCAATAGCCATTAGTATATTTTAGTTATTTTATTTTTTCCTATTTTGCATTTAGCCATGACGCCATTTTTAGCTTTAATCATTTTGCCATACTTAGCACCAGTCATGCCATATTCATAAGCATCATCTGTATCACCAAAATATCTTGTTTTTTGTCCACCCTTTGTATCAATCACAGGAGTGGTTAAAACATTTCTGATTTTATCCATGATACCGATTTTGCCTTCTTTGACACCAGCACCACCCTTCATAATTGGGTCGTCGTATCTTTTTCTGTACATGTTGCTTAATACACTGTCTCTGCCTTTATCAATATTGACTCCAGCATCTTTTGCTCCAAAAGCTTTGGAAGCAGCATACGCGGCACCAGCCATGGCTGCAGCCTTCCCAGCTTTTTTGAGTATTTTTTTTAATTTAGCCATAATTATTCTCCTATAGGTATATTGGGAGAGTGTAAAGCATTTTATAACAAAAATCTATAATAGGGAAGCAAAAATATTCTTATCTGCTACAAAGCCACCTTCATACATATAAGCTTTCATAGGTAATAGGAATTTTTTAAGAACTTCATCATTTGCTATTAAAGTAGGCACCATTTCATAGTTATCAGGATTATCTGGACCCATTTCTTTTATAATTATTTTACTGCCTCTAATATTACCTTGCTCTCTTCTAAGTTTAGCTAAAGTTAATGCTTCTTCATAAGTATCTGCCGCAGCTAAATGATCTTCATAAATATACTCATCACCAATTTTCTTAGTGTAATGAGCTTTACCACTTTTAAAATTATCTAATAGATCATTACTATCTTTAGAAGTATATTCATAAATAACTTTAAATCTTTTGTTTGGATTACTTTTAGGCATTGGAAACATTTCAAACTTAGCTCCATATTGTTTTGCCATTCTATCTAATGGTGCTACCATCGCTGCAAAGTCTTTTGTTTTTTTATAGTTACCATTCTTATCTCTTATCAAAGCTTTACCATCCATTAATCCGTAATTAACTTCATCACCAATCTTTCCAGAAAAATCTGAAGCCATCTTAACTCCTTTATTCATCGGACTAGGTACAATAGAGATTGCATTAATTTTTCTTTCCGCCATCGTACGTAATAAATTTTTAACTGCATAGTCTGGCCATGCTTTAGCTAGAGGTGCTGCAGTTGTTGCACTAAGAGGTTCTTTTTGTAAAAATTTACCGATCGATTGTTTTTCTAATTGACCAATCTCATAATTGACTCTTGCAAGTTCTTGTTGTTGTTTTCTAGTTAGTCCTGCAATCCCTCTACCAATTTCTTGATAAGGAGCTATTTGATCTAATAATTTTTTTCTTTCATTTCTTAAAATGTTTAAAGGTGCATCTATGTTAAAAGGATTTACTTTATTTTTAAAATAATTTGATCTAACATCTGCATCACTAGCAAATTGTTGTGAGTGTAAATCCGTCTGCACTTCTGAAACTCTAATATGTCTTTTACCTGCTCCTAATTTTGGATTTGGTAAATCATCATATCGTATAAAACCAATCTCATTATCAATATAGTGAGGAGGCTCCTCACTATAAAATTTACCTGACTTTGTATTTGGTACTGGTCTACTATAGTAGATAACATCTTCAGTAAAATTTTCTCCAGCGTCCATTTTATATTTATAACCCATACCCGTTTTATAAGCTGGGTAAAAATTATTATGATTAGCTTTATCTCTTCTAAGATTAAAAAAATCTCTATTAATAGGAAGTTCTTTACTGTATCTATTGTAATCTCCTGTTATTCGATTAAATTTAACTAATAGATCTTGAAAAGGTTTAGGATCTGTTTTTAATGCTTTAGGTAATTGAATTAAAGATTCTTGAACTCTTTTAGTTTTTGCTGCATTTAAACCTTTTCTAGCTTCAAACATAGTTTCTGTTAATTCATCCATCATACCATTCAAATATGAAAATTCGCCTTCAGGAATACCTTCTTTGTTTACTGCTTGAACTGCCTCATTTAATTCTCTTTTAAAAGTAGCCATGTCGCCATCTGGATTGCCTCTAACTCCCAATCGTAATGTTTTTAAATCATTGATCGGAGAGTTCTTAACCATGGTTAATAAAGTTTCTCTATCGACAGGTAAATTATTCTCATCTGCAACTTTTAAGAAACCACCTTTAGGTTCCATGACTTCTTCAAACTTTTGTCTACCTGGTTGTTGTCCTGGCACATCTCTTATTGCTTTCGGTCTTAAAATTCTTTCAAAGCTAACAATGTTTAATTCATCTAACTCATCGGGAGTTACTCTTCTTGAAACTCCTTGTAACCAACCACTATTAATTTTTAAATCATTGGTATTCGCTTGTGCTAACCACTTCATCCAATCCTTTGCAGGAGCTACATCAAAAGGTGCTTCCATAATTCTATCGTAAGCTGCTGAACCTACAATTGGATTAAAATTTTTACCAGGCTCTACTGAAGAAGAATAACCTCTACCTTGAGTTAAAGGAATGTTCATCACTTCATTGAATCTTGTTTTATTTAAAGCAGGGACTGGAGCTGTAGTTACTAACTCTGTGGATTGTCCGGTGGCCGTTGGTATGTTAGGAACTTCCTCTACTACTTTATTAGGTTTGTAAGTAAAATTAGATTTAGGAGCTGTAGGTCTTTTTAATAAATTTTTTACGAAAGGAAGTCTTCGTGCTAGAACACCCGTACCAATTACACTAGCTCCTAATGCTGCTAACCCGCCAATCGCCGACGGCTCACTGTCATCAACGACAACGGTTGGATCTTGTTTGACCATTGGCGTTGTGCCTTGTTTAAGTTGGTCAACAAAACTGTTGAATGGATCCTGAAAAGGATTAGCCATTATTTTACTCCACTAAATTTTGTACCTTGGATGGCCACTCCACCACCTCTTGAGAATTTTTTAGTCCACTTGACCCCAACATTCCATTGAGTATCTCCTTGACCTTTGAAAGTATCTTTACCAAAAGGATGTTTAACATCTGCTCGACCAGAACCTTTTCCTGCTTTACCAGAAATTTTTATATTGTTGTCTTCATCTCCAAAACCAAGTTCACCCTTGATGCCATAATATCTGTTCTCTGTATCAACAGTGACTTTGCCTGGTACAGGTTCAGATGAGCCTTTGGTAATATTTATTTCGGGTCCTATTTTTAGTTTTGCCATTAGAAAACACCTTTAAAATTCGTACCTCTAATTGCTGCACCAGCACCTTTTGCAGATTTACCCATGCATGATGCACAGCCACAAGCATCAGCGTCACCACCCATGCTGTATTTATTTACTCCTGTAGCATATTGTAATCCAGTTTTTCTATTAGGATCATTTGTTTTTAATAAAGGTTTTTCTAGTTTAGTTTCTCTATTAGGATCATTTGGTCTAAATAATAATGTTTTAATTTTTCCTACGGTTTTTCCAGGCATCTTCTTTGTTTTTTTGTCGGGTAAAGGTCTTCTTTCGCCTGTATCAATTTTATCTGCTGTAGTAATTTTACTTTCAGGATAAAACTTATCATCAATTGGATTTGTCTCAGCATTTTTAGCTGCTTCCATAAATTTTTTAGCTTGTTCTATTGTCAGCTTACCCATAATATTTGTACTCCTTTTCGATTCTCATACCTTCAGGTTCATCCATATAAGTAGAAACGAAATTGCCTTGACGGTATCTTAACACAGCTTGGGTGGTACTATCAACATAGTCGTCATGTTGAGCATATGGAAAAGCTGCAC
>Ga0196901_1000952_pt1 | contig 14844 bp, 8 predicted proteins | sample CB_VirMetaG_FD_169099 | JGI IMG/M metagenome (GOLD analysis project Ga0196901, IMG submission 169099) | Freshwater to marine saline gradient viral communities from Chesapeake Bay - CB_1504_1 Viral MetaG (v3) (version 3) | ecosystem: Environmental > Aquatic > Marine > Coastal | place: USA... | reverse complement strand
CAATTTCATCTGATAGAAAAACAACAATTAAAACACAATTGAAAAAATATAATGTGTTGTCAATTGATCCTGAGTTTGTTGATGCTACATTCTTGTATGTTAAACCAACAATAGATGTTTATTATGATTCTTCATTGACAACATTAAATGCTACACAAGTTCAAGATAAAGTATTAACTGCAATTACAAATTTTGAAACAAATAATCTTGGTAACTTTGAGAACAAAAAATTTAGATATTCAAAATTTATTGAAACAATTATTGATTCTGATACTTCAATTAAAAGTGCATTAGTTGATGTACAAATGGAGAAAAGATTTACTCCAAGTACAACAACTACTTCTGCTTACAATATTGCTTTTAATAATGTAATTAGAGAGCCAGTTTCTTCTGGTCATGCAACACACTCTGGTGCGCATTACATTTCTTCATCTGCGTTTACATATGAAGGGAAAACTGCATACTTAGATGATGATGGTGAAGGAACAATGAGAATTTGGTATCAACTATCAGTTGATACTGTGGCGTATTTAGATTCAAATGCAGGAACTGTTAATTATAAAACAGGATTGGTTACATTATCTAATTTCTTGCCATCCGCAATTTCTGGTTCATATATTTCTATTTTTGCAACACCAGTGAAAAATGATATTAGTGCAGTAAGAAATCAAATATTATTAATTAGTAATGCAAAGGTAACTGTGATCGATGAAGCAACAACATTGGTTGCTGCTACAACAAGAACAGCTACAACACAAGGTGTATCTACTTACGCTATCGATTCAGGTTTATATCCAGTGGTATACTAATTAATGTCTACTGATAAAAAAATATCGAATCTTATAGAACAACAGTTTCCTTTCTTCGTTCGCGATGAAGGACCAAATCTTGTTGCATTCTTAAAAGCATATTATGAATGGACTGAGCAAGCAAACAATGCAATTGAAGTTTCAAAGAATCTATTAAATTATCAAGATATTGATGCAACATACAACAAATATTTAAATTATTTTGATAAAGAAATTTTACAATCAATTCCTAAATCGATACTTGCTGATCGAAAGAAACTTGCTAAACATATTAAAGATATCTACAGAGCAAGAGGTTCTGAGTTATCTTATCGTTTATTGTTCCGCGTCCTTTTTAATGAAGAAATTGATTTCTATTATCCAGGCGAGGATATACTTCGCGCATCAGATGGTCGATGGATAAAAGAAACAACGATTAGAGTTTCAATTCCAAGAACTGCAACATTAACTCAATTTTTAGGACAAAGCGTAACTGGATTGACAAGCGGCGCATCAGCGCGTGTTGATAAGATTAATACTGTATTTTCCGGTGGTGTTCTTGTTGATGAATTATATTTGTTGGAAATTGACGGAACATTTCAAGATTATGAAAGAGTTGCACTTACAAGCAACAATAGTATCTATGCAACAATAAGTGCTAGTGTTGGTCCATTACAGGGCGTATCAGTATTTAATGGTGGGGCTTTACATCAAACCGGCGATGCGATATCATTTGCATCTGCTTCTGGTACTGGCGCAAATGGTGTAGTCACTGCAATTTCTGATACAAGTGCTGTGAAGTGGAATATCGCCGATGGTGGCTCTGGGTATACAGCAAATGCTACAATTACAATTACAGGTGGTTCAGGAGTTGGAGCTGCCTTTACAATTGCTAGTATTGCAAATACTGAAATTATTGCGATCAATACCGACACAATTGCTCCTGTTGCAAATGTAGTCTTAAATACAGGTCCAACATTTGTTTCATTAGGTGCAAATACAGCTGCTGTCTCAGCTAATCTAGCAATTGCAAATATTTCAACACCGCTAAATGCTCTTGCATTTTCAAACGTAACAGTTGGAACAATTTCCGCTTTAACTGTTACAAATTATGGTTATGGTTATCTTTCTCTACCATCAGCAACAGTAATACAAGAAAATATATCTGATTTGGAAATTTCTGATGGTTCTGGTGGAATTAAAGGAAGAAACGCTTCAATTACTCCAGAAAATGCTTCTGGTGCTATTACTGCTGTAAATGTTACAAATTTTGGCAGCAACTATAGTAGAACAGATAATGTTACCATAACAAATCTTACACGAGCTGGTACTGCTGCTGCCCAGGGAACACCAGAAGTATCTGGTATGGTGTTTTATCCTGGTAGGTATGTTGATACAAAAGGTTGGCTATCTTGGAATAATAAACTTCAAGATAACTTATATTATCAAGAATTTTCTTATGAAATTAGATCAACAAAAGTTACAAATGCTTACAGACAGTTGGTAAATGCGATTGTTCATCCAGCTGGTACAAAGATGTTTGGACGTATCAGTCTGTTCTCTGATGTACAAACAACAGTTGTAACCGTTGATAGTCAAGGAATTCCAACTGGAACTGAAGCACCAGCGCAATCTAAACTTAATATTGAGAGTGAAATTTCTATTGATCTTCCAACAATTATTTCTGATTTTGGAACCTTTGAAATCTCACCAGGACCTATATTAGAATATACAGCAAACACAACTGTAGTAACAACAGCAACAACATTAACTGTTTATGCTACAGGCACTGGTTCGTTGTTTACTTCAAATGCTACAACAATCAATGCGTATTCTACCGAAATTATTAATACATACGCTCTATTGCCAGTTGGCGCTCTTGGTTCACCAAAACTTCTTGTTGGTAATAATACTCTGTTCACAGTTGAAATACCAACATCGAACACAGGTCTATGGATAATAGATACATATGGTGGTACCGCAAATGGTCTATACTTCACAAATGCAACATACTCTAATACATTTGCAACATTGAAACTACCATATCCAAATCTAAGTCTTTCAAATGGAAGTTTTTACTATATCGCTAATACTTCCTAGTTATGAAATTATAAATAAATAAAATAAATTCTGCAGAGGATTGAATAAATGCCAGGCACAGTTACAAGAAGATTTAGAGTTCATAATGCAGAGCAGTTTCATGAAGCATTCAGTGAAGCAGCCGCAACAAATATGTATCTCTTTATTTCTAGAGTCTCCTCATGGGACGATGACAACGACCCTCCCACTCCAACAGACTCAATACAAGTTACAGAATATGACAATTGGAGAGAAATGATTGGCGCAAAACGCGCTCAATCTGCCGATGTTACATTTGCTGTACCAAGATACGATTGGACAACTGGTAAAGTCTATAGAGAGTATAATACTTCTTCTTCAACATTATTTGATGCACCAGCTTCCTCAAATACATTTTATGTAATGAATAGTAATTATGATGTATATAAATGCTTATTTAATAATAAAGCTGCATCATCAACAGTTGAACCAACAGGAACTTCAACCTCTACTCTTGTAACTGCTGACGGATACCACTGGAAATACATGTATTCAGTAGATGCTGGTTCTGCTCTCAAGTTTCTCACAACAAACTGGCATCCAGTAAAGACTCTTACCTCTGATGATGGTTCTGCTCAGTGGGACGTTCAAGCTGCAGCAGCGAACGGCGCAATTAATATTATTGATGTTACAGCAGGCGGTTCCTCATATGAATCTCAAACTGGAACGCTCGCGGGCGTATCATCATCAACAATTATGGATCTTTCTTCTGGCGCTTCTGCTGATAATGGTCGATATACTGGCGGCGCACTTTATATTTCTTCTGGTCTAGGGTCTGGGCAAGTAAGAAATATTACTAATTATGTTGGTGCAACAAAGCGTGTTACGGTTAGCCCAGCATTTACTGTCACACCAAACACCACATCAACTTATCTAGTTGGTCCAAGAGTGACAATTACTGGCGATGGTTCTGGTGCAGCTGCTTATGCTAATGTAAACTCTGGCGCAATTAACTATGTAAATATGGTAGCAGTTGGTTCTAATTACTCACAAGCAACTGTAACAATTACTTCAAATACTTCTCATGGTTCTGGTGGTACTGCTAGTGCTTATATTGCACCTCCAGGCGGTCATGGTTCTGATCCAGTTGGTGAACTGGCTGGCCATAACGTAATTGTAAACGTACAGTTAATTGGTTCTGAAACAGATACACTACCAACCACAAACGATTTCAGAGCCTTTGGTATTATTCGAGATCCAAAACTTCTTTCAAATGGTTCGGTAGCTACTTCATCATCTTATGATCAAACAACGCAATTAACTGTTTCAAGTGTTTCTGGTTCTGGTAACTTTACTCTTGACGAAGTTATCCGTGGTGGTACTTCTGGAGCTTCTGGTAAGTTGGTTTCATTTGCTAATACAAATGCTGCAAATACAGCTGGGGTTATTCGTGTTCTTGATTCAAAGTCAAACGGCACGTTTACTACTTCTGAAACTCTTACCGGGCTAACAAGCGGCGTTACTTCAACTCTTGGTTCAATCTCCTACGGTACTTTGAAACCGTACACTGGAGATATTCTCTATATAGAGAATAGAGGTCCTATTGCAAGAGCCTCTGATCAAATCGAAGACATTAAACTTATTGTGAAATTCTAAGGAATATCTGAATGGCAATTGTAGCAAATACTGGGTCTTTGACGACAAACTTTAATGTTAGTCCTTATTATGATGATTTTGATGAGACAAAAAACTTTCACAGAATCTTATTTCGTCCAGGGCTTGCAGTTCAAGCTCGCGAACTTACGCAGCTACAAACGATCCTACAAAATCAGGTAGATAGATTTGGAGAACATGTATTCCAGGAAGGTTCTGTTGTTCGTGGCAATGAACTAACATATGATAACGCAATTAAATATGTTAAAATCCGCGATGACGATAACAATGGAGCTGCAGTAAATACAGCTGCCTTTGTTGGGTCAACACTTACAGGTACCACATCTGGAGTCACTGCATATGTAATTGATGCTTTAACAGGCGCGGAAGTAAATACTCCAAATACAAAAACTCTCTATATTCGCTACACTGGTGCGGGTACACTTGGCACTACAGCAGCATTTCAAAGCGGCGAACGGTTAACAGCAAATACTATTCCTGCAATTTCTGCGAATGTAATTACAGAAGGCGTTCAGTCAACAAATGTGACTGGCGGCGCATCAAGAATTTCCTTCAATGAAGGTATAATTTTTGCAAAAGATCACTTTATTCGCGTCGATTCAGCAAATACAATTGTTGGTAGATATAATGCAAACACTTCTATTAAAATTGGTTACTTAATAAACGAAACAATTGTTTCTTCATCAACTGATACAACGCTTTTGGATCCCGCTCAAGGTGCATATAACTATGCAGCTCCTGGCGCTGACCGTTTAAAACTAACGGCGACTATTACAAAGAAAGCATTAACTGATACGGATGAAGATAACTTTATTGAGCGTATTCGAATTAAAGATGGCAATATTGAGTATAAGTCAGACAAGCCAATCTACTCAGTGATCGATGAGTACATTGCTCGACGCACATATGATGAATCTGGTGATTATATCGTCAATGGGTTGAATGTTAGAATGCGCGAGCATCTAAACTCTGCAGACAACGGCGGTGTATATACCTCAGGAAATGGCGGTGATGTTAATAAGCTATCGGCAGACATCTCTCCAGGTAAAGCATACATTCGTGGATTTGAAGTCGAAAATCTAACCACAAAACATATATCAATTGATAAAGGAACAGATGTAAACTCGGTAGAGCAGATCTCTATTCCAGCAAACTATGGCAACTACACCGTAGTTGATAACTTAGTTGGATCATGGGATATCAATGGTCATGATCGTGTTGACTTGTATGATAGAAAAGTAAATGCCATTGCAAATAACTCATTGACAACTATTCTTCCAACGGCTGTTGGTGGAACAAAAATTGGTGAAGCTCGAGTAAGAGCAGTTCAGTATAGTTCAGGAACAAGAGGCGCAGCAAACGCTCAATATAAGTTATATCTTTATGACATCAATATGACTGCAAATAGTTATAGTTATGTTCGTTCAATTTACTTTAATGATGCTTCAGCTGATGGTATTGCTGATACAGTTCTAGTTAGTAATAATGCAACTCTATCTGAAACAGAATTCAATAGATCAATCTTTAATATTCCAGCAGAAAATATTAAAACTGTTAGAGATGTTAATGGAGTCATTGACAATGAATATAGATTCCTTAAAAAGAACTCTGTAACAATTGCTTCTGATGGTACGGTCACGCTCACAACTGCTGCTGATGAACAATATCCATTCTCGACAGGTCTATTAAATGATACTCAAGAGCGAGAAAACTTCCATGTTGTATTAAAAGCAACTGCAAATACACCTGGTGGCTCTCCATTGGATACTGCTGCAGCACGTGCTGCAAATGCAAATACAATTACAGGATTGACTGCAGTTACTACAAAATACAATGTTGGTGATGTATTAAAGTTACAAGGCGAAGCAAATACTTACGTTATCTCAAATCTTAACAGCGCAACATCTGTAAACTACTATGGTCCAGGCGAAGGTCTCGCAATCACAGGCGCTACAGTCTTCAAAGCATTCCAGCCTGGTCAAGTAATTTCAATGAATGGCGTCGGTGGCGATACGGGTAATCGTAGTATCACAATTAACTCAACCACTAGCGCCACTCTTGATATTAAAGAAACATTAGATTCAACTGTCGATGCATATATTACTACAGAATTGAAAAAGGTAGATGGTCAAGAAATTGCAAAGACAATTAATAAAAACCGTTATGTTGAAATTAATGTTAGTGATGGGTTTGCTTCTGCTGGTTTAACCGGTCCATGGAATCTTGGTTTATCAGATGGGCATAAACTTCGTGAAGTACGTTATAAATCCGGCAATGCATTCTTCACAACGACCTCTCAAGGTACTGATGTAACATCAGACTTTGAATTAGATACAGGTATGCGTGATAACTATTATGACCATGCCAAACTCAAATTAAAAACAACATCATCAAGAACAATTGCAAATGGTGATGTATATCTGGTTAAATTTGATTACTTTACTCATGATACATCTTCTGGTATTGGTTACTTATCTATTAATTCTTATCCAATTGATGATGCAAATACTGCAAATACTACAGCAATTCAAACTGCTGAAATTCCAGTTTATACTTCCGGCGTAACTGGATTAAGATATGATCTCAGAAATCAAATTGATATTCGCCCAAGAATTACAGATACAGCAAATAACGTAACTTCGCTTACAAATATTTCCCGCAACCCAGCCACCTCAACTGCAATTGTTGAACCATCCGGTGGGTTGCGTTATATGGCGCCAAATGAAGATTTCATTACTGATTTTGATTACTACTTACCACGTAAGGATAGAATCGTAATTACATCTACTGGTCAATTTAGAGTAATTCGTGGTGTACCAAATCTAAATCCACAGACTCCTACATCTCCTTCAGATGGTATGACGATCAGTATAGTGGATGTAAAACCATATCCATCTCTTCCTCAGGATAATGCTCGTCGGATTAGCACAGCAACTGCTCCTAACGGAAGAAATGATCTTTCTATTAAGACGGACCAAACAAATCGAGTTCGTAGATTTACTATGAAAGATATTAAGGGATTAGAACAAAGAATCGATAATCTTGAATACTATACTTCTTTGTCTCTCTTAGAAGCAGACACAAAATCACTGTTTCTTGCAGACAGTACAGGTGTAGATCGATTCAAGAATGGTATAGCAGTAGATCAGTTTGTCGATTTCGTATCAAGTGACTACTTTGATGATGGATACAAAGTTGCTATAGATAAAGAAAATAAAGAGCTTCGTCCATCATTCAAATTAGATGACGTTCAACTTGAGTTCAAATCAGCAAATTCAACGAATACCACTGCAACTTCTAAAGACGCAACACTCACTATCTCTACTGCTGGAACCTACACGAAAGGTGAGACAGTCACACAGGGAGCAGCAAGCGGCACTTTAGATCATCAGGTTGGAACTAAGCTCTATCTGTCCAATGTTTCTGGTACATTTACTACCGGCGTCAACGCAGTAGGTGGTACTTCTACTACTTCAAGAAATGTGTCTTCTGTTTCTGTTCCTAATGCCGGTGATCTAATTCTTCTTCCATGGACACACTCTGAGACTCTCAAGCAAGAGTTTGCTACAGATACAAGAAACGCAACTGGTTTGTTCTACAATTATAAAGGCATTATAACTTTAACTCCAGATAACGACTATTGGCAAGATGTTACTACTGCTCCTTCTGTATCTGTTGATTTTGGATTTCTTTCCGATGCCCTCGAAGAAGTTGCAAACCACATAGGTATCAACTGGGGATCGTGGAATACCGTAAGAACATGGCAGCAAGGAGTTAATGGCGGGATTGGTACGTTTGGTACGCAAACCAGAACTGGTCAACAACTTGTTGTAAATGCCGGTACGCTAACTGAGACAAATTTAGGTGATTCAGTACAAAATGTAAACTTGATTCCTTATGTACGTTCTAGAGTGATCAACTTTACAGCGCAAGGCATGAAACCAAGTACACGGGTATATGCATTCTTTGATACTCAGGATGTAAACTCGTATGTTGCACCAGCAAATTCTTCCTTTGCAAATACTGCGTCCGAAGGTAGTGCGCTTATCACTGACGCAAATGGTGTATTATACGGAAACTTCAGAATACCAAATAATGATTCTGTCAAGTTTCCAGTTGGTAATCTAAAGTTTAGACTTACAGATAGCCCAACCAATAGCAGTTCAATCGGTTCTACCGCAACGTCTGCAGAGACAAACTACGGTGCTGGTGGATTGGATGTTGTCACGCGAGGGAATATTATCTCTACTAGAGAGATCGATGTATCTACAAGAACACTTGTTGAAAATCAAACTGCTTTACTCGGAATTGAGGCCCCCGCCGGCGACCGGACCGGCGACGGCGGCGATCCAATTGCTCAAACATTCAGAGTTTCTGATGGCATTTCTAGCGATATTCCAGGAGCATTCTTGTCGAAGATCGATCTATTCTTCGCATCAAAAGATGCAACGCAACCAGTAATAATTGAGATTCGTGAATGTGATGCTTCTACGTTATCAATTACTCCTAAGGTAGTACCATTTAGTAGAGTAATTGTTCCTGCAGCAGATATCAATACATCTACTAATGGTAGTTCTCCAACTCCAATAATATTTGAAACGCCAGTATATCTAAAGAATAATGTTGATTATGCTCTAGTAATAATTTCCGGCGGCAATAATCCAAACGTCACCTTATGGACTGCAAGAATCGGCGAAAACGATCTGGTGACTGGAAATAGAGTCACCTCTCAGCCGGCAATTGGCACTCTCATGGCTTCTTCTAACGATAGGTACTGGAGTGCCATTCAAGAAGAAGATCTAAAGTTTACATTATATTTTGCAAACTTTGGAACAAACCAAACTGGTACAGCCGTATTCAAGAATATCGATAAAGAGTATCTCACTATCGATAACAAGGATAGTTCAAGTCTATTCAATAGAGCAAACGAATTAGTTCATGGTGAAATTCAACTTCAACTTGCTTCAAATATCGGTGGTGCTATTGGTGACACATTAGTTGGTGCTGGTGGTGCAAATGGCACTATTACTGCAAACAGTACTTCAGGAAATCCTGCAGTTACAGGTAGTTACAACTATCGAGTCAAAGATGTTACAACAGCTACAAAGTTTGTAAATGGTGAAACAATTGAGTTGTATAAATCTGGTATCGAACAAAATACTACAGCAGCTCTTACAACACAATCATCACCAGCTACCGGTAAAGTGTACTTCTATGATGCTACAACACAATCAAACACTTCGCTACACCTAGCCGAACCAACGGGAACATTTACAGCAAATACATATATCCGTGGTCAGATAAGTGGTCTTGATGCTCGTATCGCATCTGTTGATAATTTAAATATCGATACGTTCAAGATGTTTGTTAGCAAGCTGGAACTACAAGACACAACAGCAACAACGACCGCAAAACTTGCTCTTACTGGAAGTAGTTTAGACAGTGCATTTAGAAATGTAAATATTAATTCTGATACAGAGTATGATTCAAGAAGATATGTATTGAGTCGTTCAAACGAAGTAGCAAATCTTTCAAGTAAGAAGTCTGCTGAGTTTAAAGTCACAATGACTAACGGCGCAAACCCACGACACTCACCTGCAATCGATAATCAACGAGCTGCAATGTTTACTGTAGAAAATCTTATCAATAATGATTCTACAAATGAAAATACTACTAGAAATGGAAATGCAATTGCAAGATATGTTCAAAAAACTATCACTCTTGCAGAAGGACAGGATGCAGAAGATCTAAAGGTATTCATCAGTGCTTATAAGCCTTCAACTGCTGATATCAAGATCTATGTGAAACTACTGAATGGTGAAGATGGTGAGACGATGGATGACAAGACTTGGTTGCAACTATCACAAATTACATCTACCACAGTAGTTTCAGACTCTGAAAACACTAAAGATTTCAAAGAATTTGAATATAATATTCCAACCGCAAATCTAACTGGTAGTAGTGGTGAAGTTCAATACATAGACTCTAGTGGCGTGACGTATACAGGATTCAAACACTTCAAGATCAAGGTCGTTCTTCTATCTACGACACCATCGAGAGTTCCAAGAATAAAAGACTTCCGAGCGATTGCTCTACAAATTTAAGGAAATGAAATGACACTTCAACTAATTAAAGATGTAGAGGGTTTCAAAAAAGATACCAGCACTAATGCTGTTCTTTCTATTAATAATGATGCTTTACTTGCCTACAAAAAAAGTAGAAAATCAAGAGAAGCATTAGTAAATGATATAAATAATATAAAACAAGAGTTGAGTGAATTGAAAAATATTATTCATCAATTCATTTCTTCACAAATGGGTAATTAAAAAATGGGACAAGTTGCTAACGTTGCTTTAACAGATACTTTTGACACTTGGAGAGTAAGATCCAACTTAGGATTTACGAATCTTTTTGAGATTAATCCATCAGCGAATACAGTTTCTGCAAATAGTATTACTGCTGGCGGTCATGTTACAGCAAATACTACTTCATTGACAGTCACAAAATTGTCTACACTAAGTGGATCAAATACAAATATTACTGGTGGTACTCTTTTGATTACCTCAAACACAAACATTAATGGAACATTATTAATCAACGGCGCTGCTCCTGGTACTGATGATAATGCACTAGCTTTTGCAATTGCTTTGGGATAATTATAAGTAGAATTTATCTGGTTACTAATAAAATAAATAATTTGCGCCAATTACATTAGGATAAAATAAAAAATGGCAAACGCATTTAAAACATATAACTCACAGAGCATTGGTACAACTTTGATGAAAGTTGGAAACCATTTAGTTGCTTCTGGTAACACAGAAACAATTATTGGTATGACCGTTGCAAACAGAACAGCATCTGCCGTAAAAGTGAATGTTGTATTTGAAACTGTATCAAACACACAAACATACATCGTAAAAGATGCACCAGTACCTGCTGGTGGTTCTCTTGTACCAATCGGTGGCGATCAAAAGATTGTTCTGAATGTTAACGAATGTATTCGAGTTTCATCAAACACTGCTTCGTCTGTTGATGCTATTATGTCAGTACTACAGCAGAACTAAGGAATTAATAAATGGCTTATTTAGGAGCTACTCCACCACCAAGACCTGTTACCACCGATGATATTAATGACGGTGCAGTTCAGACAGCGGATGTTGCAGACGATGCCATTACGTTTGCAAAGATGGCCGATACTGCTGTTCATGCCAATACCATTAACGATAGTGCGGTAACATATAATAAGCTGAATGCAAACACTGCGCATAAAGATCGTGACGGAACTTTTTCAGCCGCGCAACGTGGTAGCTTTACAGCTCTTGGAGTTTATCACGGTCTTGCTGGTAATACAGTTACTCTATCACTTGGTACTACAAACCACTATACACTAACGACGAATGCTAACTTGACAATGGCCAATCCTACTCTGACAAATCTAACCGGTCAGGGTGGTACATTGGTGTTTACTTCAAACGGTTCCTATACAGTTTCATGGGGTTCATATTGGAGATTCGCTACTGGAACGGCTCCAACAATGTCAACGACTGCGGGTAAGCAAGACCGCGTTGACTATCAAGTAATTTCATCTAATACAATTCACGCCACGGCTACGATCGATATGCTCGGTACTGCTTAGGAGTAGATAATGCCATTTCTAGGTGAAAGTTCTATTCTATTTGGCGGGTTTACTGGTCCTACTGCTGGCTACGTTCCCGCAGGCGCGATTTTGCTCGACGGTAGCGCGGATTATTTGCAATGGACCCCATCTGGAGCCGGTGACAGTCGAACAACTTGGACGCTTTCGTGTTGGGCAAAACTGGCTAAACCCGGCGCAGCGCAAGCGCTATTTTCCACGAACACTGGCGGGGGCGTCGAGGACATCTACCGGCTGGATAACGGCTCTGCAAAAGCTGATATGCAAGTTGGCGGCGGTGGTACCGGACGGTTAACGACAACTCAGGTTTTACGCGATCCGACTGCTTGGTCCAATCATGTGATTGTTTGGGACAGCGGTAACAGCGACTTTCGTTATTACATTGATGGAGTTGAGGTTTCAGCGTTCGATACGCAAACGCTACCGTCCGCCAGTGCTTTATCAAAATGGAACGGCACCGACGGGCATTATATCGGTCGCTATGGTCCGAGTGCGTCACAATTCTTCAATGGGTACCTAACAGACGTAATTTTCTTGGATGGTACGGCCTCAACCGACTGTTCCGAGTTTGGCGAATACGACACCAACAACAACTGGATACCTAAAGACCCATCTGGCCTGACGTTCGGCACTAACGGATTCTGGCTCGACTTTGCGAACAGCGCCGATCTTGGCAATGATGTCAGCGGCAACGGTAACGACTTCACGCCAACCAGCATGTCAGCCGCCAACTCCACTTCTGATCGTCCTGCTGACGACGCAGAGAATGATTTAGGGAACTACAATACAGTTTCAACATTATTTACTCGTGAAGTAAATTCTTATTCAAGTCCTGCTGGTAGTATAACAACATCAAATGGAAACTTAACTGTAGATTTTCAAACTGGTGGAACTAATCCACTTTGTATTACTACGCAAGTTTTACAGCCTGGAAAAAAATATCATTTTGAATGGACAACAGATGTTTGGGGCAGCGATGCTATAACCTATGTTGCGGTTTGGTTATTTCCAGAAAAAGCGTTAAAAAATACAACAGATATAAATGCTGCTGGTGTTTATCATTATGGTATTTACACCTGGAACCCATCTCGGGGAGTTGGTAGTTCTACTAACTTCAATGGTTCTTCATTAACTTCTATTTCTGCTTCCGATGCTTGGGGAGTTGGAGAGGTTCTTTCTCTTGATATTGATATGTCAACTGTTGGTTCAACTACTGTCGTAGCAAAATTAGATGGAGTAACATTGGCAACCGATTCAAGTTTAGCATTTCTTGATGAACCATATGTAATTTGTCCACAAGTTCAGTCTAATGGGGCAAACAGAACTTGGAAAGGTACATTTAATTTTGGTGCTTCAGCATTTGCAACAACTCCATTGACTGATCATGTTGGTGTTTATACATCTATACTCCCCGCACCAACGGTTATTGATCCGTCCGACCATTTCACGCCTGTTCTTTACGTCGGTGATGCGACGAATGGTAGAGCAGTTTCAATCGGTGAAACTTGGACCCCTGGTTTAGTATGGATCAAGGACCGAACAACCGGTGGTGCTTCAAATCGAAACGTACTTTACGATCAAGTTCGTGGAAGTAACGGAACACTTTATTCAGACGGTACGGAAGCCGAAGCGTTTTCGTCTTTGGTATCTGCGGTTGGTGCAGGAACGTTTACAGTCAATAATACAAGCCAGACAAATGGTTCGGGGGATAACTATATCGCTTGGTGTTGGAAAGCGGGCACGACGTTCAACGGAACCTCAAATAGGAGTAAAGCATACGTCACAAACTACAACGCAACCGCTGGCTTCTCTATTATTACCTACACCGGCTCATCATCGAGCGGCTATCAAACTTTGAACCATAAACTCGGTGTTGCACCGAAAATGGTTATTATTAAGAATAGGGGAAGGGCTGGAACGAATTGGCCCGTTTATCATACGAGTTGTGACATTGCGGCAAACAAGGCGGTATTTCTAAACACTACTGCGGCCCAAGCCGTAGATAGCACTCTGTTTAATGCTACATTCGAATCCACAAACATTTATGTGAACACTTCAAATGATACGAACTTGGAAAATGATACTTACGTCGCCTACTGCTGGGCAGAAGTAGAAGGCTTCAGCAAGTTCGGAAGTTACACCGGCAACGGTTCCGCCGACGGTCCGTTTGTTTATTGCGGCTTCCGTCCAGCGTTCCTATTGGTCAAGAATATTAATAACGGCACCTCAAGTTGGGGTATTTGGGATTCAGTAAGAAATCCCTACAACTTAGTTGACAGATTATTATTTCCAAATCTTACCAATGATGACAATACCCCAAGCACAACAAACACATATGACTTCACCGCAAACGGTTTCAAAGTTCGTAGTACCGGCGCAAACAACGGTTCAGGCCAAACAATCATCTACGCCGCGTTCGCGGAATTTCCGTTTGGTGGTGAAGGTATCAGTCAAGCACGAGCAAGATAATTATAAATAAACAAAAGAATTCAAACAGGATTTAAGACAACATGGCATATATTGGAAGAGCTCCTCTAACAGGTAACTACTCAAAGCTTGATGACATAGGTCCAAGCTTCAATGGTGTTACTACGTCCTTTGCTTTAACTGTTTCAGGTTCATCTGTTGTACCTTCGCAGGCTGTTCAGTTGTTGATCTCGGTTGGTGGTG
>Ga0196901_1000951_pt1 | contig 14847 bp, 11 predicted proteins | sample CB_VirMetaG_FD_169099 | JGI IMG/M metagenome (GOLD analysis project Ga0196901, IMG submission 169099) | Freshwater to marine saline gradient viral communities from Chesapeake Bay - CB_1504_1 Viral MetaG (v3) (version 3) | ecosystem: Environmental > Aquatic > Marine > Coastal | place: USA... | reverse complement strand
GTTGCCACTTTTGGGACTCCCCTTCCTTAATCAAGCTCTGAGCTAATTTTTTGCGCTCTGCTTTCTTATAGGAAGTGGAGCGTTTTTATTTTTGGAAGCCTATAAAAAAAACAGGGACTCCTAAATAATTCGGAGCTATATAAAAATATGAATTGGGAACAACGATTAAGAGATTTGCTTACAGAGGTTAAGGTGAGTTTAACAACGATGCCTAAACCAGATGCGAGCATGGCTGCAAGGGGTCATAACAGAATTCCAAGTGGTAGGTACGAGCCTAAGAAGAGGGTTGCTTATGAGAAAGAGAGGCTTTCAAACAAGCCAGGGGCTGACAGTAGCGATAAGGCAGTGAAGTGGGCTGCGACCGCGCAGGAGCCTATGAAAAGAACAACGATTGGTGGTGGTAAAGTATCTTCACAAAAGGTTGAAGGCCCTGCGCGTGATCGTGTTGAGAATGCTGTTGCATCATCTCAAAAACATCGAATTAAAACAACCGATTCTGGTATGGCTAGGGCAGCAGCTAACGCTCTTGGAAAGGCGACTGGTAACCCTATGAGTAATCTTCAACGACTTAATGTATCTGGAAGACACCACTCTAACCTACTTAGAGCAATAGGTGCGAAGAAGGCTCCTAACCCTAATGGTACTCCAAGCAAGACATCATACATTTCAAGAGACGAGAAATAAAATTCGGAGCTATATAAAAACATGAACGAAGTGTACAAAAGAACTCTGAGCTTGCTATCAGAGATCTCAAAGGGTCCAAACTTCCCAGAGCAGCCAGGGGGAAGGAAAGTTCCAAAGTTGTTTGGAATGAAGGGTAAGCATCTTGGAAGCACTGACCCACAACCTGATCCACAACCTTCTGAGAACCCATCACAGGACAGAGGGAGCAATGATGTTCCTGAAGTAAAGGCTGGTTATTTCAACCAATCACCTAAGCCTAAAACTCCAATTATGAAAAGGCTTCTCAACGCATTTATGAGAAAATTTGGAAAGCGTAAGGACAACGGAGCTAGATAAGAAGGGGGAAGAAGATAAAATGGATTGGAAAGATAGATTAAAAGGTTTGATGTTAGAAACTGTAGGGCGTGTAAAACCCAGACCCACATACACAACCCCACCAAAACCAAGTCCACAACAACAAGCAGAAATCGACAAAGCCAACTACGAAGAATTTATACAACAACAAAAAAAACTAGGCAAAAAACACAAAAAATACTGGCTTGACAGAGTTGAGTCGGAAGCAAAGTGACATCAGCAAACAACCATGAGAAGCGTTCCTAAACAATATGGCTGAGGATGTAAAGGAAAAGGTAGGGGCGGTCGCCCTAAGAAATAATCATGTACGATAGGATCCTAGAACTGTTAACTGAGAGAAGCGCGTCTACTAGAGCTAAGATAGCTGCTATGGGTGGTACGGCTGCATTCAAGCAAGCTGCTGGCGATCAGAAGCCTGACATATTAGCGATACGCCAAGCCAACGCGGCTAAGGCTGCAAAGGCTGCTAGGGTTAAACAACAAGGTAAGAGTCAGCCTCCTGTTGGGGTTAGTGTAGCAGGAAGGACAGGAATGGGTGTCACGGGTGGTGGCGGTGGTGGAAGACTGCCAAGGGCACCTGTTTCAACAGTTCTAGGAAGTATCAAGAGGGGTACTAGTGCTGCTCAAAAGGAAGTTCCAACCACTGCTGCATCTGCTCCAATGTCAACAACGGCTAGGAGAAGGCTGCAAGGCGCTGCTTTCAAGGTAGCTAACAGACAGAGACAGGCAGCAGCACTTGAAAGATCTAAGGCTGCTGCAAAGCCTGCTGGGCCTGCACAGACCACTTTAAGTATTGCCGACAGACCTACAATTTTAACTTCTCGTATGAGAGCTAGATTAGGTCAACCAACAGTAAGATCTCAAAGAAAAGGACCTCAAGGAACGGGTGCAGGTAAGGGACCTGGACCTGCTGCTGGTAACATTCAGCAAGCCCTTCAAGGTGGTGGTACAACCATTACTCAATTAGGACTTAGGAAGCTTTCACCCTTCCTTCAAGCTGGTCTTAGAACCAGACCTGTCAAACCTGTAATTTGAAGTACAGAAACAAAGATTCTAACTATTGGCGTAAAGCTAGTTTAGAGAAGGTTAGAGTTTATTGGGAGAACTTGAAGCAAAGTAAGAAGTGGGCTGTTACCACTTCTTCAAAGGGCAAGAAGCGCCCGAAATCTTGACCTTGTTTTTCATCAAGCAGCCGCACAGTCTGCATTGCATATTGGGTTTAATAATTTCGGGGCAATGCTTACAGATCTCAAATCTTGCGACTTGTGTTTGAGCTTCTTCTAGTTTGAATCCTGACAGTGCCCATTTGAACATGGTCTTGAAGAACAGTGTAACCTTGTGTATGAGTGAGGTTCCATTATCTGATGAATCAAGGATTGCATAGATAGCTGAGAACAGTCTATCTAGCTTGCTTTCAATTCGGAACTTTATACTAGACTGCTTGAGCTTCTTGTAATCGTCTAGAAGCTTTGAATACTTACCTGACAGTTCTTTTATCTTTGCTTCTTGAGCAATGATTTTTTGATTGAGTTTCATGTCCTGCATGATATATAATTATATGAAGAAAATAAACGAGAAGCTTATGACCAAGCTTCAAAGAGCTTGCAGGGACGCAATCAAGAAAGGTCGTAGTCCAATTCGCAAGCGTGACATGAACAAGCTTAGAGCCCCTACAAATATAGAGGGAGATTCGCCCTCTCAATAAAGGCTTGTCTATTTTTGTGCCAGCTATCTCTACCTACAAGCTCTCCGTGTGAGTTATGTAGAACAGAGATAGGTACGACCTTATTCTTGTACTTCTTCTTGTGTGCTGTGACTGTGTAATGTATGTCATAGAAGTCCCAGCCACCTTCAAAGTATTCAGGCTTTTCTAGACCCACTTCTCGAAGCACCTTGCCTCTCGCTGCAAGAAAGAGGCCATCCATGCATACTACTTGATCAGGCTTTCCGTAGTATGTGCTGTCGGCTGTAAGTATATCTGAGCCATGATATACATGACCTCGGTGCTTTCCTTGTTGCCATAGGTTATGATTCCACCATACTGCATCTTCTGACAAGTGTGTCGTGCCAGCGACACCTATGAAGCCTGTATCTACTTTGAGGCAAGTGTTTACTATAATATTTTTGAAGACCTCTGGGTCAGTTAGGATCTCGATGTCATCATGACACATGATAACTATGTCGTTGTCCTGTATATTGAATTTTTTGAACGCATTTGAATAACCACTAAAAATAGACTTCTGGCCTACTAGGAACTTAGTGCTGATACCAGCCCTAGATAAGTAAGAAGATAATTTATTAGTTGTATCACTAAAGTTCTTACTGCGTGTACATATAAAAGCGTAAATCATGAGACTACAAACAAAAGAAGATTACAAGAAAGAGTATACTAAGTGTAAAGAAGACCCAATATACTTTATAAGTAATTATATCAAGGTCGTCCACCCAGTTCGAGGACTAGTTGATTTTAATTTGTACCCTTTCCAGAAAGTGATCATAAATGCTCTAGAAGGAAACAGGTTCAACATACTTCGTAAGTTCAGGCAGGCTGGATGCACTACTATCGCCGCTGCTTACTCACTCTGGTTGTGTTGCTTTAAATCTCACCAGACAATAGTTATCCTCTCTGTAGGTGATACAGAATCTACAGAGGTTCTTGATCGTATCAAGATTATGTATGATGAGTTACCTGAATGGATCAAACCTAAGTCTACAACTATTAACGCACACAACCTTAAACTAGAGAACAACTCTCATATTAAGTCTCGTCCATCAGGTAAGCAATCTGGTCGTGGTCTTTCTGGTTCTTTACTTATAATTGATGAGGCTGCATTCATTGAACACATTGATACAATTTGGGCTGCTGTTTATCCTATCATCTCTACTGGTGGTCGGGCTTTTGTGTTATCTACTGTTAACGGTATTGGTAACTGGTATTACGATACATGGACACGCGCTGTGGACGGCGCTAACGCATTTAACCCAATCCAGATAGGATGGCAGGACCATCCTGAGTACAATCGTGTAGAAGGCTTTGAGTGGCTCTATAAGGAGATGGAACAGCGTGACCCTCCTATGGATATAGATGAGTGGGAACCTACTACACGCGCTAACATTAGCCACAAGAAATGGTTACAGGAATACGAATGTGAATTCCTTGGTACAGGTGATACCTTTATTGAGGGTCAGATATTACAGGCACTTACGGAGAACATAAATGATAACTTCTATCGCAAGTACAATAACCGAATGTATGTGTGGAAAGATCCAGACCCTAACTCGACATACTTTATGGCGGTCGATGTGGCATTGGGTCGTGGGCGTGATTATTCTGCTTTCCAAATTATTGATCTTTATTCAGGTGAGCAGGTGGCTGAGTTCTACTCAAATACTACACCCATAAACGAGTTTGCTAGGATATGTTTCGATGAGGGCAACTATTATAATTTATGTCCGGTTCTTGTTGAGAGAAACACCATAGGTAATAATTTACTTGATTACTTATTCGATCAGCTTGAGTATGAGAATGTCTGGTTTGACGAGAAACAGCAGATGGGATTGCAGATAACAGCTAAGAATCGTGATACTATCCTAGTCGAGATGGAAGAAGCTATTAGGATGAGCGAGGTTAAAATTAATTCCAAGAGAACTGTTATGGAGCTTAATACCTTCATTATAAGCCAGAACGGAAAGGTTAAAGCAGATACTGGACAAAATGATGACCTTGTGATGAGTTTAGCACTATCTATTTATGGTGGAAGAAGGTATCGAGAAGATAACCCTGAGATAGTTAAATTTAATCCTTCTAAAGATAAGATGCCTCCCATGCCATTAAAGCAATTTAGAATCATGACTACAGGTGGTCAGAAAGAGGAAGACATAACATGGGTAATCAAATAAACGAGAACGCTGGTCCAGGCATGACCTCTTGGACACCTCTTGCCGATGGAGGTGTTCAGAACATGTATAGCACAGGATATATGTCCCGTGTGTTCTCTACCTTCTTTGCTACAAAGGCTCAGAATAAGCTTTTAATGAGCGGAGATCCTAGAAGGTTTGAGGGTGATGTTATCCTTAACCCTGCGGGTATCGAAGATCCTCGTCAGCCTTTAATGTCTTACAGTAGAAATCAGCCTTTCATTGTAGAGGCTGAGATGAACAGAAAGCGGAGGTATGACGAGTATGAGAAAATGGATGATTATCCTGAGATCACTGCTGCTCTTGATATTTACGCTGATGACTGTACTCAAAAAGACACTAGAAATAAATTATGGATCGTTGATTCAGATAGTATTGATGCTATAGAAGAGGTTGAAGATCTATTCAAAAAAGTTAAGCTAGACCAATACTACTGGGATATCTTTAGAAACTCTTGCAAGTTTGGTGATGCCTTTGTTGAGGTTGTAGCCAATGCTCTTGATATGGCAGCAGGCATTCACAAGATCAAGATCCTAAACCCTTATTTTATCATTAGGTTGGAAGATAAGTTCGGTAGACTACAAACCTTCCTTCAAGAGATCCCTGAAAAGAACTCTGCCCCTGGTTACATGTACCAGGGTAAGTCTCAATACATCGAACTAGATAGAAACCAGATCGTTCACTTTAGACTTCACACCTCTGATCCTAAGTATTACCCTTATGGTAAGTCTATTCTTGCTGGTGCTATCCGTGTTTATCGTTCCCTGAAGCTGATGGAAGACGCAATGCTTGTTTATCGCCTTTCCAGAGCACCTGAGAGACGCATTTTTTATGTCGATGTAGGTAATCTTCCTGCTTCAAAGGCTGAACACTTCATTGAGACAATGAAAACTCGGTTCAAGAAGGAGAAATTCCATAACCAAAACAAGGTTGATGGTCGTTACAACCCTCTTGCAGTCGATGAAGACTTCTTTGTACCTGTTAGAGGCAACCAAGGAACTAAGATTGATACTCTTCCAGGCGCTCAAAACCTTGGTGAGGTTGATGATGTCAAGTATTTCCGCGATAAATTACTCGCAACCCTTAAAATTCCAAAGGATTACATCGTTGAATTCGACAAATCTCCTGAGAGAAAGGCTAACTTGAGCCAACTTGATGTAAAATTTGCTCGCGTCATCAAGAGAGTGCAAGAATCGGTAGCTGTTGGCTTCACTGAGATAGCCAAAAAGCACTTATCTATGTTAGGATACCCTCAAACAATCATAAATGATGTAAAAATTAGGCTTCCTGACCCTTCTGATGTCTTCATTACACGCAAATTGCAGATTGATGAGACAAAAGCTCGCGTTGTGCAGGCTGTAATCGGGACTGGGCTGTTCCCACAGGATTATATCTACAAAGAATTCTATGATATGACCGATACTGAGATTGAAATGCTTAAAAAGGATCTTCAAGCAGAGCAAGAACAGTCTAATCAAGAAGAATTAGCTCAAACTCAGGCTGAAACCGATATTGAAACCAATGCAAACATGCAACAGCAGGCCCAACAGGCTCAATTAGACCAACAACAAGCTCAACAAGCAGCTAAAAGTAAAAATGAAGAACTAGAAAGACTCAAAAACCGATATTTAATGGAAGAAGGTCCTAGTTCACCAAAATACAAGGCTATATCTAGAATTCTAAGAAATAAAACTAAATAATAAAATCTGAAAAGATTAACCAAGCTATATAAATAGAGAATTTACTTAAAAAGTCATGAAAAAATTCTTTGATCAAAGAAATAAGAAAGTCACAAACCTAAACATGTTAGCTGACAATTTAGGTTACTCAATTAGAGAGAATGTTAGTCTATTCTCGGTGGATGACTCTGAAAACCTAGCCACTTTCGTAACAGAGAGTGGTTTAGTCATAGAGGGCAACTACTATTTTACAGACGAGATTCTTTTTGATAATATCGTCGTTGAAAGTGGCGAGATCTTCTCAGACAAGGATAAATTTGATTCTGCCTCACGGAATCAAATTTCTTGCTTTGTAGAGAGTGTTTACTCCGACGAGTTAGTCGAGGCTGGTAGCATCTTTGATGATATCATCGACTCTTGGACTCAAAAAGTAAAGTTCAACGAAACTGTTGGTAAGCTTCGTGAGAAGTCTGAGCAGTTCAACAAGACTTTCAATATTCTTGAGACTCAAGAGTTTGGAAGATTCCTTGAACTTTCAGAAAACATTTCTCAATTCATAAAGGACAACAAAGAGAAGATCCAGGGAATACAGGAGATTAGAAATGCCATTAAGCTTTCAAACACTGTATCGAATGCTTTTAATATTCCAAGAGTTGACCTTGAGAAGATCGAGGAAGGAACTTCTCTTAGTTTCCCAATCAAGGAATCAAGAGACATCTACGAGATGATCTGCTCTCAGGAGCTTTTGAAGAGAGAGATACTAGAATCAAAGAAATCCTTTGATACTGTTTGGGTTACTGAGCCTAAAGTATCTGATTTATCTCTTAAAATATTTGAAGAGGATACTGCTGAGATTAAAAAGGCTCTTGTAGAGTGCTTTGTTGACATTCCTTACATTGCTCTCATCTCTAAGAAGCAACTATCTAACACAATCAAGAACAACCTTGATACTCTTCATGAGAATGTACACTACACCAAAGGTGATCTCAAGGAGTTCACAGGTAAACTATTTGAAATGAAGAAGCCTCTTAAGGCTCTTGTTTCAAACTTACTTCAGGAGAAGTACGGTATCAACCTTAACAATGTCAAGGAGATTCCAACCTTTAAGACTCTTCTTAACACTCAATCACTTATCTTTGAAAGCCTTTCCAAGCTGGCTCCTAGAGGTAGTGTTATTAAGGAGTGCCTCTTTAACATGTCTGAGATGCTAAAGGGTAAGAATGGTGTAGAAGCCATTGATGTTAATGAAGGTCTTAAGTATCTCTTCTCGGAGTCTGGCCTTGCTGACATCTACGAGGAGAACTCTGTAAGATCTGATTTCTCTCTTAATGAGTCTATCGAAAGCGAGGAGGACTTCGTTTCCTTTATTCTTGATACCTTAGTTCTTGAAAAAGACGAGAAGGTTAAAAAGGAAGATGAAAAAGAGGATGATGAAGAAGAGGAAGATGAGAGTGAGGAAGAAGAAAAAGGCGAGAAGAAGAAGCTAAAGGAAGATGAGTCTTCAATCGGTAATACCTCCGATCTTATGAAGAGTTTATCTGACCTAGAAGACTTAATCTCAGGACCTGACCTAGGAGATGAATGATGAGAGAAACTTATAGACCTTTTAGTAAGTATGTTAGCATTACAGGCACAGGTGCTGTAGAGGTTACTTTACATGATTCATCTGGAGTAGCACTAGAATGTAACTACATTGCAGTTGAGCCTGTTAGTGGAAACGCTAGTGGTACCATGTTCATGGTGGTTCCTGATATCTCAACTGCTAAAGCATACGCTGATATGCCAACAGCAGCCACAATAACTCTTAATGATACTTCAGGAATTGTTGGATCATTAGCTAGTGCAAATATAGGAGTTGTTATTCTTTCCCTAGCTTCTCCAGACTTTACTAGTAAAGTAAAGATATCACATAATACTGCTGGAACAATAGTCTATGCTGTAAGATATGGTGTTGTTCAGGTGGCAAACAATCTAAAAGATTCTAGATCCTCTAGAGGTAATTGATATACCTTATTCTTATAAGGTATATAATATATCATGACAGATAGAATACCTTTAAGGCTACTAACAGTATCTGGAATACCTACGATTGGAGAATTTCAATCAGGAGATACTCTTGGTATTGAGCACGGTGGGACTGGGGTCTCTAGCGTAGGACAATTAATTAATTTAATAGGTATAAATAACCTAACTCTTTCTTCAAATCTTCTAGATGTAGCTATCGGAGCACCTTTAGCTTCAAACCCTGTGGCAGGTGATAGTCTTGTATGGAATGGTAATTATTGGGTTCCATCAAGACTTCCACTGTCTTCATTAGCTGATGTAGCGATAATAGATCCTTCAGCGGGATTTATGTTAATCTACGAAGACTCTGTAAGCTCCTATGTTCCAAGACCTATCAATGTAGATGATCTTGCTAATGTAGATGCTAGTGCTGCTTCTGACGGTGATGTTTTAAGATATAGTTCGTTCTTGGATAGATGGATTACAGATCCGCTAATGAAAACGGATCTATCAATAACTCCATATACTAAAGGCAACATCATCGTAGCTGATGGATCATCTTATACTGATCTTGGTAAAGGATCTAACGGTCAAGTTTTAACTGCCAGTGCTGGTGCAGCTTTAGGTGTTTATTGGGCTAATGTTGCTAATGCATTAGAAGGTCTTACTAATGTTAACATCAGTTCACCAGAACAAGGTCAAGCTTTAGTTTATTTCTCTGCTACAGACGACTGGCAGAACGCTGTTCCTATAGGTGGTGGGGGTGCTGTTGATCATGGTTTACTTACTGGTCTTGAGGACAATGATCACCCTCAGTATGTCCTCTCTTCTACTAACAGTGCGTTAAGCAGCCTTGTAACAAGCGTTGAAGGGTCCACTGTATCCTTATCTTCTTACATAGCTGCTAATGAAGGTATGTGGTCAGCAGATGCGGATGTTAGCACCTTATCTGGTTTAGGAGATGTAACATTTACTGATCTATCAGCTAACCAGCATTTAAACTGGGATGGCACCAACTGGATCAATGCTGATAATGACAGGACTGAGATGCGTGTTAGAAATGGAAATGCATCTCCAATGAGCAGAGGTGATGTGATTGCAATTGAGAGTGCTCACAACCAGAACCTTGTAAATGTCATTTTGGCAGATGCATCTCAGACATCAGCAATGCCTGCTCTAGGTATTCTATCTCAAGATTTAGCAGTAGGTGAAGAAGGTATTGCAATCACCTTTGGTAAGGCTGATGGTTTGAACACATCTGGGTTTACAGAGGGAACTATTGTATATGTCAGTCCAACTACTCCAGGTAAGGTGGTAAATGCTAGACCTAATGGAGTAGATGAACTGGTTCAGAATGTCGGTATTGTGATGAGGGCTCATGAGTCCAATGGTGTAATCAAGGTCACATCTATTGGTAGAACCAATGATATTCCTAACAGCACACAAGCTGAGATTGACGGTAAAGTAAACAAAGAACTTGTAGGTCATTACATTGAACCTTGGACAGAGGGAAGTGGTGATCAAAATGCTCCGACTGGTTGGTACAGTAATGCCACATCATCTCTTCGAGAGTTTGATACTGATCCTTTTGGAAATCAAAGTATTATTTGGAAAGCTATTGACGATGATGTTGCTTCTAATGGAGAGGGAGGATTTAATAGTGGTAAAGTCCCAGCGGATGCAAGCTCGACATATAGATTCTCATGTTTCATTAAGCAGGAAAATACTGCTAGTGGGAGCGTATACTTTGGACCTTATGCTTTTAGTAGTCTAGAAGGGGCCACTAGTGATCATCGAGTAGATATTAGATTGGCACCAGCAGCATCAGGAACAGGAGCTACTAATAGATATTTCATAAGTGATCGGCAGATGCCTAGCACTGACTGGTATCTTGCTGTTGCTTATCTACACGCTTATCAAACTGAAACAGGCCCCAGTACCCGTCAGGAAACAGGCATATACAAAGTATCTACTGGTGAAAAGATTTCCTTTGCTATATCTGATCTGGTATTTGATGACCCTTCTGCTGTTGCACAATCTATCAGGGCTTACCAATTTAATAACCCAGCAGGAACAGGAGATGTTGTTCAATTCTTCCAACCAAGAATTGATCTTGTAGACGGTAATGAACCTTCAATATCCGACCTTTTACGCATAGTTCCAAGAACAGATTATGTGCTATCCTCTACTAACCAAGCACTAAGTAGTCTTGTAACAAGCGTAGAGGGATCCACAGTATCTCTATCAGGATACATTGCTGCTAATGAATCTAGCTGGGCTGGAGGAGGAGGCGGTGCGTTATCTGGATTAACTGATACTTCTATTAGTTCTCCTACGACTGGGCAAAGTCTTAACTGGGATGGCAGTTCTTGGATTAATACTACTCCAGCAACAGGCGTAACCGATCATGGATTACTTACAGGTCTTGGAGATGATGATCACCCTCAATATGTTCTCTCTTCTACTAACAATGCATTAAGTAGTCTTGTAACAAGTGTTGAAGGATCGACTGTATCACTATCTTCTTACATAGCAGCTAATGAAGGTACTTGGTCAACTGATAATGATACTACAGACCATACTGCGTTAAGTAATATAGGAACTAACACACATGCTCAAATTGATAGTCACATTTCCGATATAACAAAGCACTTCACGGTAGCTAGTATTGATCACGGGTCGATAGCTGGTCTAGGTGATAATGACCATCCACAATATGTTCTATCATCTACTAATAGTGCCTTAAGCAGCCTCGTTACAAGTGTAGAAGGGTCTACCGTATCACTATCTTCTTACATAGCAGCTAATGAGTCTACATGGTCAACTGATAATGACACTACTGATCACACTGCTCTAAGCAACATAGGAACCAACACTCACGCTCAAATAGACAGCCACATAGCCGATATAACAAAGCACTTCACGGTAGCTAGTATTGATCACGGGTCGATAGCTGGATTGTCTGATGATGATCACACACAATACGCTCTTGTGGATGGAACGAGAAACTTACAAACACAGACTATTTCTGACACATACACAGGAACTATAGGCGACACTTCAGTTGGATATGGCATTGAAACTTCTGGAAACTTGGTTAGCAAAGCAGGAAACTATCTACTTTTTAGTGCCACAACGGGTTATCAATTCCGTAAGGAAGGTAGCACCACATATACTGACGCAGATTTCCCACAATCTTGTAGAGATTGGGATTCTGCTTACAACACTGTTCTTAATAGTTCAAGCACCTGGGGTGGAGGAGGTGGAGGAGGAACTTCGGTTCAGAGTCCATTAGTATCAGGTTCACTTTATCACTTCCGAGAAGGCTTTATAAACTCTATAAACAATCGAGATATAGAGGATGGCACATTCTGGGTTGCTGGTGGAAATGGAGTTGTTGTAGATGTTATTGATTACAATGATGACACTCGCTCCTCTGTGGCAGGAACTCTCAACAGTGCTGGTGACCGATGGACATATTGGCCTATTCCAAACCTCTTCCGAACTGCTAATGCTGCTGACGGAGATGAGATGCTTCTTGAGGCGCGAGTTAAACTTACAGATTCGACTGGAACGGGAGGAGGAATCTCAATTGGATTTGTTGACTGGGACGGTAACAACGCAATTGCATATAACACAGCACCACCAGCCGATGAAACTTATGCAGAAGATCATGTTAATATGCACTTCGACATTGCACACACTAATGTTCAAACCGCCCAACTTGATTCAGGTGGTGGCTCAACTCCTACAGTGACTGATTTAGGTGCTTCATACCCTATGAGTAATTATGTGGATGTTTGGTTTAGACTCGCAGTTCATATTAAATACAACTCTGTCTCAACCAACTGGGATGTTCAGTTCTACATCAATGGAACAGCAGTAGGATCATCTTACAGTCACAGTCTTACTGGTTCAATGGTTCCCTTCATCGGATCATATTACGGAACAGGAGCCGCAAATGCATTCGTCTTCAATGTAGACTGGTTTGATGTTCAGTTTAAGATTGGAGATGACGCATCCGAGGCTTACTTAGATATGACTACACTGTGATTTTGATAATAAGAGAGGAACTATAATGGCCGAATCAAGAACAGTAAAATTTGAACCTCTATCCAGATACAATGGATATGAATTCTTTGGAACAGCCGCTGCGTATCACAACACATCATACTTCTGGAATAAAGAAGTTAGAGATGATGTTGATCGCGTTTTAGTGACACTCAGTTTAAATCAGCCAGCAGTAGGAGATGAAATTTGTAAAGTAGATTTTAGTGGAACTGCGGGACACAATGTTCACTACAGTTGCTCTGCTGATTTCAATGCAAGCTTTAATGTAGATGGAATAGTCACTTGGAATACGGGAGAGGTTAACAAGACCTTTGCTGTAATGCCTATAGATCAAAGTTCTTGGTTTGTACAAAGAGATCTTTTGTTAGTTATCAGTAGAGCTTCAACGATATTTCCTGTAGATGTTGATGATCCTAACAAGCAGAGGTATATTACAAAGAACTTAAATATAGATAACGATAGGGATCAAGCTAAAATAACCTTGTACCCTAGTATGGATCCACCTGTAGTATGTGTATCAGGAGCATCCCAAACTGTGACCACTACAGGAGATCAAGTATCGTTTTATCTATCTGCCAACCAGACCCTACAGGATCCTGTAAAGTTTTATTATAAACTAGAGGGTGATCTATCAGGTGCTTTATCAGGTCCTGGGCAAGGAGTCACCACTATTAACGCTGGAGATTACTCCGCTCTGGTCACTTTTGAATACTCTGGTGGCGGATCTAGCGACTGTAGTGTAGTCCTAGATTACGAAAGAAATAGTATTATTTTCTCATCGTATGATTTTGATGAGACTAAAGTTTCGGTAGGCGCTTCTGGAAATGGTATAGATATGTACGCCATACCTCAAGCTGTTCATGCAGATCAAAACTTATCTATCCATACTAATGATATGGGTCTTAGTGGGTTAGAATTAAGAACTCAACAGGATCTACCATTCTTTACAGCAGTTCCTACGATCTGTGTTCACGGAGGAACTCAAGTGACGCCTGGATACGAAGGTGAGTATTTACACGACTTTATTAGCCAAACAAACCCAACTAAGGTCACTGATCCTGTCACGGGTAATGATCTTGTATTCATGGTTCCCAATGACGGTTGTTTAAGTTCTCCAGCTTATATAAGAGAATCTTTTGATAATGCGTGGTGTGGAGGCAATAGAGTTAACTTTGCAGCTAGAAGATGGCAGCGTTCCTCTTTAAGAATCGAACCTTTGCTTGGTACAGATGCAGCAAACAATAGTGAGTTTGTGAGTCTAACAACAAGAGTTAGAAGTAGAAACAGAAATCATCAGGTTGTCTTTAGAATGAGAAATCTTTCTGATGGTTGGGGTACTACAGATGTGACTCTAAGCGCCAGTAATGGAGAAGATGTAAGTGCTTCTGCATCATTTACTTACTCAGACGGTACTGAGATATGGGTATGGCATGTTTATAACATGCATGAAGATGCAATAGATGGCTGGGGAACTTGGTATGGTGCCTTCGAGGATGAACATGGTAAAGGCATTTACATGGTTCACAAAGTGGATCCTGACTACGCTTACCTGCCCGCAGGAACAGTTAGATATAGAACTATAGACCCCAACCTATCATATCAAGCATTCCCTTTACTGCGCGACTATGAATATGCAATAGGGGATCCTGTAGATAGAATAATAGTTGGTATGAACGACATCATCACTTTATCAAATGTTACTGATGGTGATGACATAAACCCAATCAACAGACCAACTTACATGGTACAGGATCTATCAACTCTAGACATGTTAAGAGATAATCAGATAGGTATGCCAATCCACTCAAAGCAATGGGAGCAGAGTGATACTACCTTATCAGGTCCTCCTACTGATTTCTGGCCTCGGTTATATACCAGATGGACGCCTAGAGGAAATGCCACTAAAGATCCTAACTTGACTAATCACTTATTGGTTAGTCTAGTCTAGTGCCCTCTTTGAGAAGATTAATTATCTTTTCTACAAACCCATCTTTTAATACACGGACAGTATTGTAGAAGTTCTGCATCTCTCTCATCTTAATCATTGTGATGGAGGGATCCTTCTCAAACATTTCGAGAGTTCCTTTGAGGGATCTAATGGTTGCCATCTCGGCTTCTGTTAGACGCCCTCTTGCTT
>Ga0196901_1000950_pt1 | contig 14849 bp, 21 predicted proteins | sample CB_VirMetaG_FD_169099 | JGI IMG/M metagenome (GOLD analysis project Ga0196901, IMG submission 169099) | Freshwater to marine saline gradient viral communities from Chesapeake Bay - CB_1504_1 Viral MetaG (v3) (version 3) | ecosystem: Environmental > Aquatic > Marine > Coastal | place: USA... | reverse complement strand
CTAGCTGCAGAAGCTCAAGGTAAAATGTTAAACAAGCAAAGACTTGCTGCTGAAGAACAACAAAGATTAGCAGAAATAGGTATGTCTGATATGTATGGGTATGAGGCTGATAGTGAAGATTTTGCTGCAAAATCTCGCGCTAACTTAAAGACCTATGAGAACGCGCTAGTAGCTCTTAAAAGAGCGTCTGAAGGTGGGATGAAAAACGAAGAGTTTGTTACTAGAGTAGCTACAATTGCTAAAAATGCTATTGCTAAATATCCGTACATGGAAGATGAAATTCGTAAAAAAATTGGCGATATTACTGGTCTTGTTGGCGCTGACCAATTTGCCATTCGTAAGTTTGTTCAAGACCGATTTGGCGGGTCAGGCAGTGCTGGTGGTACTGGAAGTAAAGGAGTTAAAAGTCCTGAAGCATTACTACAAGACCAAGATAAATTTATCGCAGATAATTCTCCGTTTAGTCAGGCTCAAGTTAATGCTTTACGACTAGAAAATCCACCAGAATATAGAAGACTTTTAAATGATGCTAATAATAAAAGAACTGCAGAACTGGCAGTTACGCAGCAAAAAACGACAATTGACCAATTTAGAGGTCGGAACGAAATAAAAGCGATAAGGGATACAAATGGCTACGGTACTCTTGTGCAAACATATGCGACACAGTTGTTTACAACTGATTCTGTACCTACAGTGCTCACTACTTTTAAAGAACTTGCAATTGGCATACAAACAGGTAAGCTTGATATTAGTGCTCGTTCTTTAGAAACTGAAGCTCAAATTTTTACAAACAATATGGTATCACACATTAATACCGCTAAAGAAAAAGCACTGGCAGACTTAAATGCAGTAGGTGATTCTTACTCTAAAGAGGACTACGATTTTTTTAAAGCCAAAATTGAACAAGCCGCCAAAGACCTTACAGAGCAATACTCAGGAAAAGGTTCTATGATTGGAATGGTTCAAGCCCTTGCAAAAAAAGAAAATGCTTCTGTTGAAGAAATTACAACTCAAATGAAAATGTATCAAGATGTATTTGCAACTGAAGGCAACAGACCTATACTTGCCGCTATAGCAATGGGAGGTGAGGCTGAAAAAGATATTGCTAAACAATATCCTAATCAGTATAAAATAGTAAAAGACCACATGGAACGTTCACGTAGTTTAGGCGGTAGGCTTGACTCATTAAAAATGGGAAGAGGACTAGTGTATATACAACAACGTGTTGCTCAAGCAATGCTTGGAGTTGTAGGAGATTATACTAACTACGTTAATCCATACGCAGTTGGGGGCGGTTTCGATGCTCAATTTACTTCTTTAGAAGATGCTGAACAAGCTGTAGTAGAGCAGCGAGCTGGTGTAGAAGCTGTTCAGTCTACTGCACAACAAGTGCTCGACAATACCCTAACTCTTGGCTCAGAACAACAAACTGCAAACGTTATTAAAGTAGCTATAAACGAACAACAAGCTACGGGTGTAGGAGCACAACGTTTAGTAGCAAACTTTGATAAAACTAAAAAACAAATTGCTGAAAAAATTACAGGGCCAAATTTTACTAAGTTACGCGACGAAGTTGCAACAACTAATATTGCTGTTGTAGAACGCCTCGCTGACGCTAAAGCAAGGTATGAACGTCAGTTTGGAGCAAGAATTAATTTTATGGTTGCTCCTAATGGAACACTACAAGCTGCAATGCCAACTAAACCATTTATGATTCGCAGAAACGGAAGCCCAACTTCACCGCTTACACCTGAAGGAATGCAATATTTGCGAGACATGAAAGCATACCAACAGTTTCAACAATCGTATGGAAACACTATGCTAACGGCTGCTTATGGCCCAGCATTGGTAACTGACAAGCGCCCGTTTGAACACGCAACTCAAATTGCAAACGCTATTAATAACAACTTGCCGTATGAGTTTATGCCTCAAGGGGATGCTGGTCGTGGACAAGCAGAAGGCTCTCCCGGCATTACTAACTACAACTATGAAACTGGTGAAGTAAAACGCCCTAGCATTTACTCAGGCACTCAGGCTGAACGAGAAGCTTACAATGAACAACAGCGTGGTAAAATAGCTACTAACGTTGCTAAATTAGAGGGTAACCAAGCTACTAGTGAAACGCCTGAACCTGCTGCACAAGAAGCTACTGAGCCTAGACGTATTAAAGATGATATAGAAAGTCTAACGTGGCTAACTAAAAAACAAAAAGATATTTTTTATGGTGTAGTGCAGCAAATGGTTGCGCTTGACCCTAATTATAACTTAACTAGATTAGCTGATATATTGTTAACTGCTTCGGATGTAGATAAAGAAAATGTTCTAAAAGTAATAAAGGAACAATCTAAATAATAAAGGGGGCATAAGCCCCCTTTTTTACGTCTTACTAATAACGTATCCTAGTGAGTTAGCTTGAGCCACCGTAGGATGTTGTCCCGGCTTCAATGTCACTTTGGTACGCACGAATTTCCTCAAGGCGGTTCGTGCCATGTCGTAGGTCTTGAACGTTAGACCCTTGAGTGCTTTGGGCAGAGTGCCCTTTTTGTATTTGATTACGTACATTTGCTTTCCTTTCCTCTCGTGCAATGAGATATTCAAGATTGTGCCTACACTTGTATAGGTCTTCGATTGGCTTACCTTTATCTTTATATCTGAGAAGATATTTTAGAACAGACCCCTCAAAAGCATCCATCTTATATGCTTCCCAAATCTCCCACGGTTGTATGGTGTAGTCTTTATAGTGAGTGCCACCATACTGAACCTTCATCAAATCTTCGTAACTAATCGCCACTAGGCTTCTCCTTTAAAAGGGCTGGAATCTTATTGTTAGTCTTTGCTTGGTTTAAAGCATCTTCTAGTAGCTTTACAAACCCAGTTTGTAAAATAAGTTGTAACATTTCAGGTTCAATGTCTTTTAGTTGAACATCTGCCGAACCATCCTCGTTTTCTTGCAACACTTCTAGTTTCATTCTCTCTCCTTATGGCTACTTGCAATTTGATGCAGTTTTCCATCTGCAGTTTTAAACTTCAATATCACTTCTAGTTGATGCTTGTTCTGAATAACCTGAAGCACTAAATGCTGGCGCAATGCCATCATCATGCGATAGCTTTCTTCATTCGTCATACATCATTCCTTTCAGTTTCTGCTTTGCTCTCCACAACATTGTGCTAACTGCCCTGCGTTTCATCGGTATTATACTAGTTATTTCCTTGGCTGTCAACCCCTGCATGTAATGCAAACTTACTACCATACGCTGTGTCTCGCTCATTTCATCTAACCATTTCTCTAAAACATCTAGATTTGAGATGGTAGTCTCAGGTGTTTCCATATCATAGCTTTCGTTACTAATAACGTTCACAGGCTGTTTCATACGGAATACAATGTTTTTTGCAATGGTACACATCCACGTAAACAAGGCGCTGTCTTGCCTAAATGATGCCAAATATCTAAACACTTGTCCAAATGTTTCTTGTACAACGTCTTCAACGTAAGATGTATCATGCAGTAGTCCTCTTACATACGCTTTTAAACGTATGTGATATTTTTTATATAGCAGGGAACAAGCTTTCTCATCCCCCGCTATAACCTTTTCAATAAGTTCTGAATCAGATTTCGCAGACACCAGCTACACAAGCAAGTTGTTGTGCGCCTTCTACATTATCCTCATGCTCAATAAAAGCATTCCAATCGATAGTATCAGGCATAGCAGATAGCAACTCATTGTAAGTAGCCTCGTCCACTTCTTCGTAGGGTGCTTGTCGATAGGTTCCGCCATCCCAAGGTAAGAAACTAATTCCGCTAATTTCATCAAAGTGCTCCCATACCCATGCGCCAACGGAGGGCCAATCCTGCTCCTTGACGTACACAGTTACAGATGGTTTGTGTTCACACCAGTGGCGCTGGTATGTTAGCCACAACCGCAAGTGTTGAAAACTATCCAGTTCATCCCTAGTAATTGCCCCTTCAGGTGCTTTCATAGGAAAGCTAAACACCATAGTGTCGTTAGGCTTCATTACATCAGGTTCAGCAGGTACTCCTTGTGCTACCAAAAACGCCGATATAGGGTCTTTAATATCATTACGCACCCGTCTAATATACCAAGAGCTATGACGAGCATGTATGCCAGAGGCGCTATCAACAAGTTGACTAACCGTCCCACTAGGCTTGACACACGTAATTGCCGCCGATTGAGGAATATTGAACGCATTTGCAAACTCCTTGTTAACATCAATTGCTACTTGCTTGAGAGCCTCAAGCCTTGATGACAGACCCTCGTCATCCGCGTTATTAATAACGGGGCAGTCTAGGATACCTGTGATTGAGACGCCCAATAAACGCTCTTCCTCGGTATTTTTCTGCCATACCTTTCGCAAGTAGGGGAACGACGTTAAAGTCGCTTGTATAGTGCCTAGAATGGCTGCTAGACGTACTTTTTTAGCTAGGGTAGCTTCGGTGTCATTTGCTCGTGCAACGACTTCTGTGAGGTTACAGAACTGGTATGGGCGGAGAATGATTTCAGAACAAGGATTAGTTCCAAATTCATAACTTGAGTCTCGTCGTCCATTTTTTGCAACTGTAGTCTTAGCAGCTTGTCGTGAAAAGATTCCACGTTCTCCACTAAAGCTTTGGTACAGTGCCAGCCATTCAGACATAAATTCCCCCACTGTGGGGCGTTCGTTATAGCTTGCACTATTATTTGCCAAGGCACGTTGCCCTTCTCGTTCCCACCAACTTCCAGCTTTTGCATGTCGCATCCTATCATCAGTTAGGTCAGACAAGCTAATCATAGCACTACGGCGTACACCGCCAACCACTACCACCTCACCAATCTTGCACATAATATCGTGGCATTCGATACTAGTAAGCTTTCGACCTTGTGCTTTAGTAAACACGTTGATAACAAAGTTAAACAACGCAACCAATGGGTCAGGGCCTGAAGCTCTGCCACCAAATACTTTTAGCCGTGCTCCTGCTGGGCGTACTTTAGACACATCCCACTTAGGAATCTCACCTGAGTACAGCAATGCAATAAGTTGACGCAATGCTTTAGCCCAACCTGCTTTGCTATCAGACACCACAATGGTAGTATCACTCTTAAACAGTTCAGGTACTTCAGGTAGTTTGTTAACATATTTGCTCTCAACACTAAACCCTACGCCAGTGCCACATAGGAGGATATACATGGCTTCGTCAAAGGATTTAACATCGTCAATAGGTAGGTAGCTACAGTTGTAGCCAGCCACGTTATCACGCTCTAGAGCCTCTCCAGCGGTCATCATAGCACGCATAGAAGGCATAACATCTAGGTTGTAGATAGCATCACGCAGTTCTTTGTACAAGTCTTTAGGAATCTCATAGCCATGCTTGTCGTCAAGATGCCTTGCCATGTAAGACATGTAGCGGTCTACAGTTTCATCCCAGTGCTCTCGTCTGTTACTAGTATCAATAAATCGGCAATACCGACTCTTAGCAATAAATGTTTGATAGTTGTCCATTAATCCTCCACTAATTCAGGGTCAAAAAAAGTAAGCTCAAGGATGCCGATGTATAGTTGTAGGTATACGCCATCCAAGGGGCTTACTTCAAATCCAAAGGCAAATCCTGCCATCAATCTCATACCAAACGCAAGTCGCATAATTCCCCCTTATATCCTGCTCTCTCTAGGAAAGTCATATTCATCAATACTATCTTTGCGTCTTCAGATAGATACTGAAAAAACAAAGGGCCATATTTAGCTGACGTTACGATTTCGTCGAACGTTTTGACGGCGTGGATGAGCCACGCTTCTTCTTCGTTGACTTCTTGGTGCATTCTCTTTCCTTCTTGGTTTTCTTTAAATGACAAGGCTTGCATAATACCTGAAAATTCTCCTGTTCGCAATACATACGATTTATGTACACATCCCAAGAAACAAAACCCTGTTGCGGGTCTACAACAGGGAGTATATGGTCTATCTGAAGGTCAGTAGACGTATATAGTTTCTTACACATTGCACAACGATAGTGCATTGCCAATCGACCTGACTTCTTGCTTATTTGTCGTTTAACAAACGCTGCTTTTAATGTCTTGTTTCTAGGAGGATAACGGCGAGTAGCAGAGCGCAAAGCACTTATTACAAAAGAGCGCCACCTTGCCTCTGTCCACTCACCGCCATTTCTCATTTACTAACCAACGGGTACACTTTAGCCATTGCCCCAATGTGAGTACTCACACCAAACTGGTCTTTACACAGAGCATATGCGCCTTCAACACGCACAAACTGAAATAGCTCTTCATTTTGAGTCTTTAAAAAAGAGCCACTTTTTAACTCGTGTAAAGGGGTTAGAGGCAAAATATCCCAATCTTTTACATCTGTTTCGCTTATCACAAATACTCCTTAATTAAAGGAAACTCGTTACTAATAATCTCTTTGGCTTGCAGTGCTACATCCCTATGCTCCTTCTGTGTTGCCTCATCTGTACGTATTTGGATATAGTGTATCCAGCTACGCAACGTACCATTCATGTACATCTTACTAGTAATCAACCCTTCAGGTAGCAATTTCCGTGCCACTTCCTTTGCAATACCATGCTCAATCGCTCTTCCGTACACCAACTTACATTCTTTAATAATGCGTTCTTGCATCATACGCCACCATTCTTGGTGGTTTTTGTCTTGTATGGGAATGCTATTCTGTCTGTTTTCATGGTCTTGCCAACGTGCTTCACTATACTCATAGCCATCGGCTACAGCATAACGCTGACTAAACTCCTGAAAACTAAATGACCTATGGCGTAGCATTTGTCGTGCTATGTCACGTGTCGTTTCGATTTCCATACATACATTAACCATTTCAAACGGCGACCAGTGGTTGTGTTTGATGAGATATTGTACCAACTTTTCATAAGGTTTGTCAAGCCCCTGATTGGTAGGATTAGATACCCTAGCCATATGTGCTATCAAACGTTCTCCATCAGGTGTTGCCCACACTAATTTTACTTTACTCACACAGCCTCCATATAAAGTCCAACATTACCAAGTGCATACCCTAAGAAAGCAATAGCAAGCCCCACCTGCCCTTTGACAAACAAGTCAAACGCTACTAGTAAGTAGACAAACCCAATTGTTGCTATCAGCCAACTAGCCATTGTTTTTTTCCTTGAGCTTGGCTTCTACATGCTCCATTGCTTTGTCCCAGCCGCGCTCATAGCCACACTGCCATTGCCATTGCCCATACCAGCCTTCATCTTGTACAGGTTCGGTGTAGTTTGGCTTACCACCACAATAAGTCTTGACCCAAGGCTCTTGCTTATCTGCTTTTGCTATAGCTTGGTGTAGTGCTAATGCAGCTTGCTTCAAGTCACATAGCGGGTTATCAAAATCCCCACCAGCCAAAACATTAACGATAGCATCAAATGCTTGCCTCATTACTGGTAGGCTCATGCCTTCACCCCATAGTAGAGAAGAACAGTTTTAAACGCTTTTATATGGCGCTTTATCTCCCTTAAGTCCTCATTTATGTCGTGTTCAAAGATGGCTAAAGCGTGTCCACTCTTGCGCCGCTTGTAGTCCTCCTTCAATATCGCCAGTGCCTCCTTGAGATTCTGTGTGGTGATGTCATCAAAAAACTCAGGGCATGGTTTAATTTTCATCGGTCACTTCCAGTTCAAAGCGTCTCAGGATTTCGTGTTTGGTTTGGCGATGTAGCCCAACCTCGTAGGCAATATTAGCACATTCACGAACAACCAAGTGGCAAAAGTTTACCAGCGACTCGTCGTCTGCATCAGCCCAATCAAAAACAATACCAGCAGGTTTCCATTCTTCTTCGTCCCACGCTGTAAATCCTGCTTCTATAGCTAAACGTTTAATGTTGGCATCCATGACTATTCCTTTCGACTGTTGAACATAGCGGGGCATACCTAGGTATTGCCCCCCATATTTTTACCTATGTTCAAGAAGGAAACTTACTTCTTTTTGCGAGCTTTGACAGATGACTTCGGAACCTTATATGGAACACCACTCACTTCCACCTCATCATCTTCTGTTTCACCCTCATCCAAATCCATATTATCCGTATAGCTTTCTATAGGAACAAAACGTAGAGACAACTCCCCATTCTGGTAACGAGCTTCAAAACCGCCTGATGAAACCGTAGTTTCTCGGTTGTAAGCTTCGATAAGCAAGTTTCGTGCCATCCGCCACATGGCATGTTGTGTAGGAATACTATCACCCATAGTGTCTACACCAGTAGCCCATTTCCATCCTAGCTGGCTCATCAGTTCTTCAGTTTTGCTGAAGTCGTACAGGGCTAGCGTTCTTTCTATCATCGTGTTCGTAGTCTTCAAGAAGTTCTCCATAAACATATTCCTTTACCTCCAAAAATGATTCGTCTTCAAATGCGTTATTAATAACTGTCTTCTTCCTCTTCTTCCCAATCTTCTCCAACTCCGTCGTCTTCTTCGTCTTCTTCAGATGGGTCTTCCTCAATGTCGTCATAATCCACCATAAACTTGTTGTAGTTTGCAACCAAGACATCAGGCAGTAGTTTCATAATGTCCTCCACAGATAGTCCAAGTAGTGTTATAAGTTCAGCCGGGTCATCGTAGTTCTCCTCTATGATAGCAGTTACTCGTAGTAGTTTGTCGTGGTACTTCATCCATACTTTCTCCATAAATAGTCTAGACTAAGAAACATCTCGTCAAACGCTCCATCATGTACTTCATGCAGCATCAATAGCCCACGCCAATGGCGATTACTGAGCTTATCCATGTAGCTTTCATCGTGCATATAATAACTACCGGCAATAATAGAGCATATAGCAGTTCCGTCCGCACGCTTACCATAGGCCACTGACTTCCCCTGTTGATGCCCTGCAATACAAGACATATGTAACTTACTAATAATAGCATTAGGGGAGGAAGCAGGTCTACCAAGTGCTCCGACAGGCCAATAGTGATTGAAGCCAACACCATTAATGAATACGGGGTGAAGGAAATCGTACACCTCCCAATCAGCCTGATAACAAAGGTCATCTGTGCTTATCACTCCTTCAAGCATAGGGTTGTTATTAATAGCACGATTGATGCGGTTCTCGTGGTTGCCCATGAGCATCACCATGCGTGGCTTATACGCTTTCTCTTTGTTACGCTTAGACTTAGACTGATAATCACGCAGAGGCTTAAGCATCTCCTGCATAGCACTCTTAGCGACCTCTACATCTTTTTTGTAGCGCAACCCCTCAAAGTATTTGCTACCTCGTGTGTCGTGGCTAGACAGGCTAGGCATATCAGCAAAATCCCCCAGACACACAATGGCATCTGGTTTGTATTCTACCATAGCTTTTCCTGCCCAAGTAAGGTGCTCTGTTGGAACACCCTCTTTAACTTGACAATCAGGTATTACTAGTATCTTCATTGGTTACCTCTGGAACACGTGGAGTATCCACAACATCAACAAGATGGACAGGCCCACTACTATACAAAAAAGTACGCATCTGTGGAAAGCATTGTTTTTTGTACGAACAATAGCTACAAGACGCACACAGCTTTGTATTGCTACTAGTAGCAGACTGAGGAACAGGGGCAAAGCCCGGTAGAGTTTCAAAAGATTTCTCTGACACGCCCTCAATAGAATGCTTAACTTGGGTGTTAAACAATCCTCTATGAGTTTCAATAGGGTAGTACCCGACATGACCTAGTTCTTTTTGAATAGTAACAAACCCAGCAGAATCATTAGAAAGAGCAGATGCATAGCCGTTCAACTGTTGATAGTAGCCAAACGGGTCTTCAACCAATCCCTTTTTAAATTTTTCTTCTGAATACTTGGTGACACTTTTAACATCTACAACTACTCCATCAATAATGGCGTCAATGCGCCCTCGTACTATCCAACCATCATCAGCTTCATAAACAACCTTCTCTTGTTTACTAGTAACTTCATGACCAGCATCTTCAGCAACTTGTAGCACAAGTTCTTCTAGAATATCTCCGTAGAAAAACTTTAGCAACGTGTTACCATCTAACTGTTCTGCTTGTTCGGGTTGATTATATTTAAACCACTGACGACGCAAGCATGGGTCACCTACCTCACTAAAGTATAGCACCTTCTCCTCACGTTGTTTGTCTCGTGGAGTAAACCACTTGTCGTAGCTAACATTCACGTTGTTGTTACTAGTAGCAGGGGCTTTCGCCCCCTTTACTACTTCGTAAATGTCATCTACAAGAGATTCAATCTTGGGACGCATCTTCACTCATTTTCTCCGCTTCAAGGGCTTCAAGGTCACCACAGCTATATGCCTCAAACATACGTGCTACGTTGATGATTTGCTCTGCAAGTTCTTCAGGAGTTTTGCCTTTACCACTCGTCTCTACAACCAGCTTAGTGGCATTGGTTACAGAGTTCTGACGTACAATGGCTCGGTCACCATGTAGCAATGGAATAGGAAATACTTTCTGTGCAAACGCAGGTCGTGCAGCGGATGCTGCAGCAGGTGCAGGAGCAGCTCCAGCAGGTGCTTTATTAATCATACGTACAGACGCATGGTCAATGTTCTTGCCATAGGTGTTCTCAGTATACTGAAAGTCAACCTCATCACCGATGTTGAACGTTGGCTTCTTAAAGCCATAGCTAAACCAACCTTCTGCAGTTTTAACAGAGTAAGCTGGCTTGGGGCCAAACTTCGTGTTAACTTGTTTATTAGTAACGTTCTCAATGATATAGCTCATGCCTTCAACTCCTTAATTTCGATGTTGTCGTAAACTCCACGCCAAGCCAATTTAAACGTATGCTCCAAGGGACAGATGATTTCGTCTGTTTCTTCGTATACTTTTTTTGCTTTGACTTGGTAAATTTTTTCATTGTACTTAAATATTTGTCGCAATGAATACTGATTCTTATAACCACCTTTTAATAAGGTTACTTCTCGACAAACAAATGCATCCCATATATCATCTTCTTCATCTTCAGTCATAAACTTAATTCCTTTTTGTCTTGCCAATTACTGCCGTACTCTACGCCGACAGATAACTTACATGGAAAATCAATATTAAAGAATGTCTTCAGTTGTTTTGGTGCAGACTCAAGTACATTCTTAGCGATGGAAGCCACAGTATACAACAAATATTTAGGTATGTCAAGTACCACACTGTCGTGCACAGTCATTACTAGTAGTGCTTTGTTACTTAGGTTAGCACGTTCTAGTGCACGCAACAACGAACCTACAGCCATTGGCACAATGTCGCCAGTAGCAAAACCTTGGATAGGCCAGTTCTTTAGTTCTGTAGGACTGAAAGTATAGTCTTTCTTGTACTCGTTGTAATAGGTGTGGAATATATACCTTCTACCAGTTGGGCTAATATTAGTATAGTAATGTCTAGGCCCACTAGTCTTAGGGTCATATACTACGCTCTTAAATGCTTCTGCAGTTTTGGTTATGCGTTCATGGTACTCCTTAACTCCTCGGTAACGATTGTAGAATGTTCGGATGAATCGTTGTGCAGTTGGCTTGTCACATCCTGACTGCGCCATGAGAGTAGTTGCTCCACCACCATAGACCAGCAGGAAGCTGAATCGTTTGAATGGTTTGCGTTCTTTGTCTGTTGGGTATCGTCCATACATCTCCTTGTAAAGTTCTCGGTGCATATCCCTGCCGTTATTAATATCATCAATCAGTTGTTGGTCGTCAGCAATGTACGCTAGCGCAACCATCTCTAGTTGCGAATAGTCTAGCTCTAGTATAACACCATCCTTACCATAGCGACTGACGTAAGCACGTTTAACATCACCCTCATCTGTTTGATTCTGTAGATTTGGGTTATTGCTAGATAGCCTACCTGTCTTAGTGCCTGTGTGGTTTAGGTTAGGATAGATGAGATTACTTGGGAAACGTAGCTTGTTTAGCCCTTCATAATATGTCTCCTTAATCTTACTGTTCTTACGTAATGAAAGAATATGCGGTGCAAGTTCATCCCCCTTGTCGGTTAGCTTGCGTAGCACAGAGTCATCTGTACTGTAGTAACCGCCCTTACCTACCTCGTTGAATGGTGCATACTTACCCTCTCGTACATATTCAACCTCACCCCACTTAGTGCGTGGCGTACCATCTTTCTTAGGTGTGGTAGGCACACGTTCACGTACCTTCTCAACGCCACCGAAATAGTACAACGATAGTTGCTTTGGGCTACTAGCATCAAGGTCAGGTGCAATGCTACTAATAGCGGTTAGGTTTTGCTCAATGTCTTTGCCATATGCGTCACACTGTTTGTGCAAGTAGTCCCAATCGACTGCCATACCATTGCGATTCATCTCAATAGTTGCACGCAGTGCGTCCATCTGCACGTTCATTAACGCTTGAATATCGAGTAGTTTAGTTCCCTTAACTTGCTCCTTAAAGATGAACGCAGTATTCTGTACGTCCTTCTCCAAGTACGGGAGTAACTCTGAAGGTGGAATTTCATCAGTATCCACACCTCGTTTCCAATACTCCTTAATACGCTCATCTTTTGTTTCATCTGTTCCACGATATTTCTCCGTCAGTTCATCAAGAGATGGATACATCTCACGTTGACCCTCAAGCAAATACTCAGCTAGCTGTGTGTCCCATATCTTAGGTAGTTTGTCTGTTGTATTCCGATAGATATACAGCAAGTCAAACTTGATGTTGTGACCTACAACCAATGCGGCATTGTTAAGCTTGTCTCGGATGCTACTAGTATCGACACCATCAGGTGAGTATGACATAGTGTAGTCATCAGGATTTAGTGTCATGTACCCAGCGGCAATTACTTTGTTACCAATCCACATGGGATTAGCTTTGTGCGTACCTACAGGACAACGTATAGTTGTCTCTAAGTCTAACACAATTATTTCGTTCGCCATTTGCTTACGTACCTCGCAATTGATGGATAAATGTCTACCTCAAAACAACCATGCCTATGAGCTTCAAGTGTCTCAGTACTACCAAACAGTTTGTTCTTTGGTATGTGAATGAAACGTTGCAAGTCCATGCCCGGTTCGTTGCTCTTGCCGATTGTAATGATGGCGTCTGCCTCACCAATCTTATCTGTCTTGCTACCACGTAGCTGGTTCATCTGTATCCACTTCTCTCCTTCGCCTGTTCCATCTACTTGACTAATTGCAATGACAGGACAATACTCTTTAGCAATGTCACGTGCCCACTCGTACAGTCGTCCGATACGTAAATCATCACGTGCTTCTGTATGAAAGCCATGCACTTTGTCAAGTTGGTCAAAGATAATAAGTCCCGGTTTGAATTCAGAAAACAGCGTGGCTATTTTATTTACTGTGCGTATCCCGCTATCGTCATCCAGAACCAGAAACCTATCGCCGCCGTTCGCAATGAATAGTTCCTCGTAAGATTCAGGGTCTTTCAACAAGTCCATACTAGTAACGCCGTGGTATGCTTGAATGACACGCATCATCACCTTGTTACTTGATTCTTCGTTGTTAATCCATATTACGTGCTCGTCTTCTTTAAGTTGTGACATCATGTGTGCAGCTTCGCTAGCAACAAACGTTGTCTTACCTGTCTCAGGTCTAGCAGCTACGATGATGAAGTCACCAGTACGCAAAGGCCCAAGGCTGATGTTTAGTTCTTTGAGTCTCCAGTTGAGTCCCTCACGCCCAACCACTTTAGAAATGTAAGATAGACTAGGGCTAACGAACACTTCAGATTTATCAACAGCACTACCAACCTCCTTCTTGTATTGTTGCATCAACCCATCAATACTAGTAAGGTCACCCTCACCACCTATACCTACCTTCAGACATACATCGTATATCTGTGTAGCATAATCGTTTTGAATAAGTTTAGCAAGAATGTCTTTGACAATAGGTCGTTCAGGCTCCGCCATACTTTTCTCTAGCGCAGTAAACGCACTCTCAGTAGCAGTAGTGTCTTTGATTTTCTTGCCGCGTACAATGTAGTAGAACGTCTTGAATTCGTCTAGGTTTATTTGACTACGTTCCGGGTAGTTGTCCCAGTATGCGCCAATAGAATCAAATATATCTTTAGTGATTGAAGATACATTATGTTTCTTAACATGGTCTTTAAACCTAGAATAATTATCTTTACTACTAACAATGGTTAGCAAATCAATGTCATATGCCATGTGCCAAATCCTTAATGCTTTGTTCAAGATTACCCAATGGTATCTCCTTCGGTTGTTTGTTTAGGATAGCCGATACATGCACTGTACCAGCACTTAGTTCTCTTGTCAAGCGCCAAGCGCCTTGATGCCCTGCTTTGTCGTCGTCAAGCCACACTACCACATGTGTATACCCATACTTAGCACATATACCAGCAATAGATTCTTTAGGCGTAGTGCCGAGCAAACACATTGTGTTCGCACCAGCTTCGTGTGCCTTGTAACTACTTAGTAAGTCTTCTGTAATTATTAGTAATGGTGACTTGTAGTTGTGTAGATGTGACATGCGTGCAGTAGTGTATGTACTATACTTAGCAGTTCTGTTGTTGAAATTCCTAATTTGATAGCCTAACTGCAATGTAAGTCCTTCTGTAGACGAATCAAATACAGGCAAAAATACTTTACTATCGTATGCGGTAATAGAATACCTACCTACCATGTCTTCATCAAACTCATATTGAGCAAGCCAAGCAATTGCTTCAGGAAAAAAGTCATCGTAAGCTACTGCTTTTGGTTTGTATTTCTTAGGTAGTTCAGGCTCACTTTCTGTAGCAATGCGTGAATGCATTGATTCAACTTCCCTAGTGTGGTAGTAGCCGCTATTCCCACAATTGAAACAATGCCACAAGTAAGCACCATCATCAGTACGCTTTACATTCAGGCGTTGGCGTGTGTCTTCACCTTGTTCGCATGTTCTGTGTGAA
>Ga0196901_1000946_pt1 | contig 14865 bp, 9 predicted proteins | sample CB_VirMetaG_FD_169099 | JGI IMG/M metagenome (GOLD analysis project Ga0196901, IMG submission 169099) | Freshwater to marine saline gradient viral communities from Chesapeake Bay - CB_1504_1 Viral MetaG (v3) (version 3) | ecosystem: Environmental > Aquatic > Marine > Coastal | place: USA... | reverse complement strand
TGCAGGTACTTATGCAACTATGGTTAGCACTGCTTGCCCTATCGTTAGCTCCTCTGCTTCCACCATCGACATGCTGCTCATTGGTACAACTCCAGATACTTCTGGTGTGATCCGTGTGTTTGCATACCTGATGGATCTGGATGGTTTCGGTGCAGATAAGTCTGCTGCTGAAGTCGCACGGGATCAAGTTTAATTACTGATCGGGGGCTGCTCGAAAGGGTGGCCCTCTTTCTATCTTTAATTAGGGAAGCTCAATGTCAAACTTCGTTACAATTACAAATCTAGTTCTGACAAGGTTGAATGAGGTTCCTCTGGATACTGGTGGGGAAGGTTTCTCCTCAGTTCGGAACGTCCAAGCTCTCGCAAAGAGTGCAGTGAATAATGCAATCTACGAGATTTGTCAGACTGGTCAAGAATGGCCTTTTCTAAAACAAGCCTACACAGAGACTATGGTAGCAGGTACAGGCACTTACGCTTTCCCTTCAGACTACTCCTCTCCTGACTATGATACCTTCTTTCTTAAAAAGAATGACACACTAGGTGCTGAACCTAAGACCCTCACTCCTCTTACTTTTGAACAGTATGTACAGAATCATAAGATGGAAGATGAGAATGGGGATAGTGGCTCTGGTATCTCTCAACCTTATTTTGTTTATCAAACCTATGGAGAATCCTTTGGGGTAACTCCAGTACCAGATAAGGCGTACCAAGTCGAGTACACTTACTGGAAGATTCCTACAGCACTAACTCTCTATAATGATGAAGCAGTAATCCCTTCAAGGTTTAACCACATTATTGTAGACGGTGCTATGATGTATATGATGCGGTTCCGTTCTAATAATGAATCCGCAATGATCCATAAACAAGCCTTTGATGAAGGTATCCGCACGATGCGTAGGGTTCTTATTGATGAACCTATTGATGCCCATTCTACCATGATCCAAGGTAAGAGAAAAGGACGACTCAATTAATGGATGAGATACGCTCCTTTCCTGTTTCTTGTGCGGGGGGTTTGTTTACTAGTCTTGATGTACTTACTCAAGCAACTCAATTCCCCGGTACAGCAATCAGATTGATTAACTATGAGCCTTCCATTCGTGGGGGCTATTCGCGTATTAAAGGTTTCACTAACGACTATGGGACTCTTCCGGGAACTGGGACTACCCTAGGTCTTGCAGTCTTTGAAGATCTTAATAACGGGGTGTTTGGCTGCAGGAAACCCACTGTAGGTAATGATTACTTCCACTACTGGAATAGCACTACATCAGCTTGGGTTAGCCCCACAACTGTAGGTACCCCCACTATGACGGGAGTAGAAAAGGTAAGGTTTGCTAAACTTTACTGGGGTCTCCCTAAACTAGTGATGACAGATGGGGTTAATCCTCTCGCTATCTGGGATGGCACTAACTACACTCAAGTAACCACAGGTAGTGTACTTTCAACCCCCTCCCTTTGTGAGTCTTTTTCTAACCACCTCTTTATCTCCGGGGATAGTTCTGAGCCAAACAGCCTTGTATTCTCTGCACCAGAAGATCCCACAGACTTCACTCCTGCTAATGGTGCTGGTGTCATCAATGTGGGGTTTAAGATCAACGCTATTAAATCCTTCCGAGACACTCTTTATGTCTTTGGGACAAATAACATTAAAAAGGTTGTTGGTTCTTCTATAGCTAACTTTGCTTTGCAAGATGTGACTAAAAATCTGGGTTGCGTTGCACCTGATTCTGTGGTAGAGTTCAATGGTGATTTGCTCTTCCTTGGTCCTGACGGTATCCGTCCTATTAGTGGTACAGATCGTATCGGTGACGTAGAGATTAACACAATCTCTAAACCAATTCAGTCAGTCTTTGAAGGTCTGCCCTCTTCAGAGGATATGACAAAAGCCTCAATACTTGTTTTGAACAAGAAGTCTCAATTCCGTATGTTCTTCCCTGATGAAGAATCTCTGGGTATTATTGGTGCTCTTCGTCGTACAGGTCAAGGGGGACAAGGTTTTGAGTTCTCTCGTCTTATTGGTGTAAGTATGGCTTGTGGAGACTCTAGTTACCTTGGGGATGAAGAGTACATCATTCACGGGGATTCTACTGGGAGTGTGTATCGGCAGGAGTCTGGGAACACTTTTGCTGGAACTCCTATTGAATCTCTCTTTCAAACTCCTTACTTCCATATGGATGATCCTATTAATAGAAAGATTGTCCACGAAGTCTTTACATACTTAAGAGCAGATGGGGTGATTAGTGTAGATATGGGTCTTGTCTACGACTATGAAGATGAGTACACTCTAAGCCCTACGGACTATGCTTTCAGTACAGATGGTGCAGCAAGTTTCTATGGGCTAGCCACATACGATGAAACAAGTATTTTTGATGGCAACCCAAGCCCATTACGTAGGACGACAGTAGAGGGTTCTGGGAGATCGGTTTCTGTTGTCTATGTCACTACAGCAGACCAGCCTAGCCACTCCATTGAAGCACTAGTTCTAAGCTACGCAATAGCAGATAAAAGATAAGGATAACAAATGTCTGGATATACAAGACAGTCAAGTTCGGACCTAGTACCTACAGCGGTAGTTCGTTCCTCTCCTCTAAATGCTGAGTACAATAAGATTCGTGATGCCTTTGCTTTTGACGCTACTGGTGTTACAGGACATAAGCACGATGGCTCTTCTGATGAGGGTTCTTATGTCCCACTTATTGCAGACTTAGACGCCCTTAATAAAGTAGTTATTAATACTGCGAACAATCGTGTAGGCTTTTTTGTCGAAGTTTCTTCTACTGCTGTAGAGCAAGCTCGTCTTTCTGATGGACTCTTTGCACCTGTAACCACTAATGATGTAGACCTTGGTGCTGTTGCTACTAAGTTTAAAGACCTTCATCTCGCTGGTGATGCCAATGTTGGTGGTGACGTCAATGTAACTGGTGCTCTTGTAGGTAATGTAACAGGGAACATAACAGGTAATGTCACAGGAGACCTCACAGGCAATGTAACTGCTGGCTCTGGTTCTAGTTCTTTCACTAACGTAACAATCAATGGTACATTGGATGTAACTAATACTCCTATTTCTAATGTCTCTGATCCCACCTCTGCTCAGGAAGCTGCTACTAAAGCTTACGTAGATACTGCAGATGCACTTAAGTTGAACCTTTCTGGTGGTACACTTAGTGGTGAACTTGCCATGGGTACCTCTAAGATTACTGGTCTTGGTGATCCTACATTGGCTCAAGACGCAGCTACTAAAGCTTACGTAGATACTGAAGTATCCTCTCTTGTAGCCGCTGCTCCGGGTGCTCTTGATACCCTAAATGAGTTGGCTGCTGCACTTGGGGATGATGCTAACTTTTCTACCACTATTACTGATTCTATCGCTACTAAACTTCCCCTTGCTGGTGGTACCATGTCAGGTGCTATCGCTATGGGTACCTCTAAGATTACTGGTCTTGGTGATCCTACCCTATCACAAGACGCGGCCACTAAGACTTATGTAGATACTGCAGATGCACTCAAGTTGAACCTCTCTGGTGGTACCATGAGTGGTGCTATCGCTATGGGTGGCTCTAAGATTACTGGTCTCGGCACACCTGCAACAGGTACAGATGCAACTACTAAGACCTACGTAGACGGCATTCTTGGTTCCGCCACTGCTGCTGCTGACAGTGCTGCTGCTGCTCTAGTCTCTGAAGGAAACGCTGCTACAAGTGCATCCAATGCTGCTGCCTCTTATGATGCATTCGATGACCGGTATCTTGGAGATAAAGCTTCTGACCCTACAGTGGACAACGATGGTAATGCTCTTCTTACTGGCGCTATCTATTGGAATACAACTTCTGATATCTTGAAAATCTATGATGGTGCAGCTTGGCAAACAGCCGCATTCGACACCTCTGGTGCATTGGTTGGAGTCAATAACCTTTCAGACCTAGACAACGCAGCCACAGCTAGAACAAACTTAGGTCTTGGTACCGCTGCTACCACAGATTCAACTGACTATGCCACAGCCGCACAAGGTTCTACGGCGGACACTGCACTACAGGCATCAAGCAATCTGTCTGATCTTGCCAACGCAGCCACAGCACGTACTAACCTAGGTCTTGGAACAGCCGCTACCACAGCTTCAACAGATTATGCCACCGCTGCTCAAGGCGCTACTGCTGACACTGCGCTACAGGCATCAAACAACTTGTCCGATCTGACAGATGTAGACGCAGCAAAAACAAACCTTGGCATCACCTCAATGCTTGGATCGCTCACAAAATCATTCCTTCGCAACGAAACCTCGACCATTGCCCTAAGTGCCGGTGCAGGCAACGCACCTACGGTGACTGTGACCAAAGAGGTGCCGCAAACGGGGGTGTCTAGCAGCCGATGGGACGTTGCGATAGATGGGTACAACTTCGAGCGTCACGACACAGCTTATGCAACCACGATCACGCCCTCTAGCGCAACTGTTGATGGCACATTTACGCTTGGCACAGGTTCATTCGCGGCTGGGGATGTGGGCAAAACAATCGAAGGGAACGGTGGTTCAGCGGTCCTCACCAATGTTGACGGTAGCTACTACCTGATCACCCCTTTTACGGACACAAGCGCCATCGCATCTGGTGATTGGGGTATGTATGATACCGCTTTGAACGCCACCAAGGGACTTGAATTAAGTTTGGGTTTTGTTGGCGCTTGGGATGTTTCCACTTCGGTTTATTTGCAGAATGTTAATCTTAGTGCGCAAGATACAGACCCAGCAGGGATATTCTTCAAGCCAGATGGTTTGAAAATGTATGTTGTTGGGGCTACGAATGACAGCGTTTTTGAGTATGATCTAAGCACCGCTTGGGATGTTTCTACAGCGGTTTATTTGCATAGCTTCAATGTCAGTGTGGAAACCGCTCTCCCATTCGATGTATTCTTCAAGCCAGATGGTTTGAAAATGTTTGTTATTGGGTATACGAATGACAGAGTTCATGAGTATGATCTAAGCACCGCTTGGAATATTTCCACTGCGACCTTTGTGCAAAACTATAGGTTTCTTGTTGAAAATAACCCAAAAACAATATTCTTCAAGCCAGACGGCACCAAGATGTATGCTCTGGGCGATTCGGGGGATGACGTTAATGAATTTGATCTAGGTGGCCTTTGGAATGTTTCCACTGCGGTTTATTTGCAAACCTTTAGTGTCAATCCGCAAGAAACGTTCCCAAATGGGCTATTCTTTAAGCCAGATGGTTTGAAAATGTATGTTATTGGGTCTGGGAATGACAACGTTAATGAATATGATCTAAGCACCGCTTGGGATGTTTCTACAGCGGTTTATTTGCAAGCCTTTAGTGTTAATTCACAAAACTCGACCCCGCAAGGACTATTCTTCAAGCCAGATGGCACAAAGATGTATGCTAGCGGCAGCGGCGATAATATTTATGAATATGACGTAGGCACTCCCATAAGCCCCACGGCCCAATATCACCCCGCTATCACAAACGTGGCTGGGCAAATTGACAGCACATTCTGGACTGACATCAATTCAATGGTCGCCAGTGAGTTCAAAGGTTCAGGTGATGCCTTTTATGCTGTCTCGACAGATAACCGGACAGCATGGACGGTCATAGACAACACAAGCGGCGAGCGGGACATTGTGCGCAATAACGCTGGAACGTGGCAGTATAATTCAAATGCAACCTACGCCAGCACCACATGGACAGCCGCAACAACAAACGCAGAGTTTGAGGCACTACAGCAGGCGTTGTCAGTAGCGTCAAACCGGATGGACAAGGCGCAGCTTGAAGCTGTTGCAGATGCGAACCATTACGTCCTTGGCGATGAACTTGACCTGATGGTCGCGCTTTATATGGCTTCTGCGTCAAGGTCCGTTCCCTCATCCAACGGCGTGACAATCGACTACGATGCAAACGCCCTCAACCAAGGCGCTGTTTTGGGTACAGATTACGACTTTGATTATCCCGACAGCACGACAGTGCGGATCACGTCCAACGCAGCCCAGAACTTGAAAGTGAAGGTGTCCTGATGGCTAAGAGAACCCCCGAAGAATTGGCAGAAAAAATCCTTGAGCATAAACGCGCAACCATGGTGACAACACGCGGGCAATTTGCGGTCAAAGCATACAATGCGGGCCTGATCACAGAAGCCGAGGCGGAAAATTGGGCGGGCGGTAATAGCCTGCCTGCGCTTGTGCAGCCGTATTTGGCGACACTTGAGGCAAAGGTTGAGGCACTCTCAACGCCAAATATTCGCAGGAATGCCCCATTGGTTTATGCCCTAAAGGCGCAGCTTGGCCTGACTGACAGTCAAGTTGATGGCCTGTTTGTCTAGAGAGTTGACACATGAGTGACTTTACAAAAGACATAGAATGGTGTATAAGACTAAGAAGTACTAAATACCTTTCATCAGAACCAGTATCTTTTGAACTAGGTAGATTAGGTAGTAATCTTACTTATGTCGTACCCAGTGGTTTTGAGTTTGATATGTCTATTCCAAAAGGTTTAAGGTTCATACTAAGTCCCCATAATCCCAAGTACCTTAAAGCAGCAGCTATCCACGATCATATGCTAAAGTCTGGGTGGGATAGACCTACTGCTGGTGGTGTCTTTCAAGCAGCACTTAAAGTCTCAGGTGTAAACTCAGCTACAAGACTAGCTATGTTCTTTGCAGTCACTCTCTGGAAGTGGCACTAATACAATAATAAGGAAAGAGATAGAATGACTTTCTCGACAGACCAAAAACACAGGCTTCTATCTCGTATGGGTTATGCAGGTCCAGCGGGTGAAGAAGGTATGAAGAGTTTCCTTCAGACTAACCCTGCTGCTGCTAAGAAGTTTCTAGCCTTTGATAAAGCTGCGGCTACTCTAAGTCAACCCCCCACTCCTGCTCCTGCTGCCCCTCAAGGTTTTGCTGAAGGTGGTGCTACTTCTGGTTCTGCTGCCCCTCAAGGTTTTGCTGAAGGTGGTGCTACTTCTGGTTCTGCTGGTGATTACACAAACTTCCTTAGGCAAGAGTATGCTAAGTATGGTAATCTTACTTTTGATGATGCTGCTCTGAATTGGTACGGCAAGAATCTTTCTGAAGGTAAGGTTACTCAAGAACAGGTAGCTGCTAATCTAGCTAAAGATGCTGCAAGACGTCAAGCTGAGGCATCTTCTACTCCAACACCTACTCCAACACCTACTCCAACACCTACTCCAACACCTACTCCAACACCTACTCCAACACCTACTCCAACACCTACTAAGAAAGCATCAGATTACACAAACTTCCTTCAACAAGAGTATGCTAAGTACGACAATCTCACTTTTGATGATGCTGCTCTGAATTGGTATGGTAAGAATCTTGCTGAAGGTAAGGTTACCCCTGAACAGGTAGCTGCTAACCTAGCTAAAGATGCTGCAAGTAGGGCACAAGAGGGTTATGTAGCCCCCATCCCTGCAGGTAGTGGTGATGCTAATTCTTATACAGATTTTCTCAAGTCTCAGTATGATAAGTACGACAATCTTACTTTTGATGATGCTGCTATAAATTGGTACGGTAAGAATCTTGCTGAAGGTAAGGTTACCCCTGAGCAGGTTGCCCTTAATATCGCCGCTGATGCTGCCAAGAAGTCACAAGAAGGTATGTCTGGTTTTGCAGTTACAGCAACAGATCTACTTAAAAACTTCCTTGGGAAGGAACCAACTGCTGAACAGGTAGCTAAATACGCTAGCTTGGTTGGTAATGGCCTAGGTGAACAAGAACTCTCTTACTACCTTCGTAGGGACTTCCCAAACCCAGAAGATAAATCGGTACTAGAAAACTTCGATGCTGTCCTTGGTCGTCAACCTACGAATGAAGAACTTGATAAGTACTCTCAGGCTGTGGCGGGGGGTATGTCCTATGCTGACCTACAGAACCTACTTTTAGCTGACTTCAAAATCACAGATGTTAACGCAGTATATAAGAAAGTTTTTGGTCGAGAGCCAACTGCTGAAGAGATTGCTGCTTTTGAAAGTTCCGGTGCAAGTCTTTTAGACTATGAAGCTACACTTCAAGGGACTATTGACTCTGCGAAAGATCAGATTACTGAAGCCTACCGGACTATCTTTGGTCGTAATCCAGATGCTGACGGCCTTGAGTGGTATATGAGTTCTTTCCGTAGAGGCATTCCACTAGAGGCCATACTAAATAACATTGCTGGTTCAAGTGAATCTCAGTCAGTAAACTATGAGGACTTTGCGCAACAGCAAGCCTTTAGTAGCGCTCAAAAGAATATGGCTCAGTCTGCTTATACAGACCCTACAGCAAATGTGACTACTGCTGATGTAGCTATGATGACTGAGACTCCGGGAACAATCATTGATCCTGCTACAGGGCAAGTCACTGGTTCACCTACTATTGACCCCTCTCTTATTACTGGCACTGCTACTGCTACTCTCCCTGAGAATACCGATACTAACACAGTAGATGTCACTAAGGTCTCAGATCAGGTACAACAAGAGCTTAATGACCTTGAGGCGGCTAAGGGTACTGTATCTGAGTTAGGTACTGTACGGGGCCAGCTAGAGCTTCTCATGGAGGACTTCGAGAACGATGGTACTCCACCATGGGCCTCTGGTGCTATGCGGGCAGCAATGTCTAAGATGAGTGCTCGTGGTCTTGGTGCTTCTTCTATGGCTGGTCAGGCTATTGTACAAGCTGCAATGGAGTCTGCTCTTCCTATCGCCATGCAAGATGCAAGTACTACTGCACAGTTTGAACTTCAGAACTTGACAAATGAGCAACAAACTGTTATCTTCAAGGCACAGCAGAGATTTGCTGGTATCTTTAGTGATCAAGCTGCTGAGAATGCTGCAAAGCAATTTAACGCTTCTAGTAAGAACCAAACTGACCAGTTCTTTGCATCTTTGGAAGAGAGTGTTTCTCGCTTTAATGCCACTCAAATCAATGCAATCAACAAGTCTAATGTAGATACTGAGAATGCAGCTAAACAGTTTAATGCTCAGATGGAAGATATGCGTGACAGGTTTAATGCTACTAATAGTCTTGTCATAGCTCAGTCTAATGCACAGTGGCGTCAGAATATCTCCACTATTAATACTGCAGCCCAGAATGATGCTAATATGGAAGCAGCTAAAACAGCTAACGCCTTCACTGGTGCAGCACTAGAACAGTTGTGGCAGAGGGAGAGAGACCTTATGGCCTTTGCCTTTACCTCTTCTGAGTCTAGTCTTGATCGTGAAGTACAGATGTTACTGGCTGATAAACAGTTTGAACTCGCTCAGTGGCAACAAGGTAATAAAGAAGACGAAGCTAAGGGATACCTTGTAGGTAATCTTATTAGTAAGGCCTTCGATTGGTTTAAGGGTTAAGATATGGACTACGAGAAAAGATTACATAGCCTTAGGACTCAGGCAGAGGGTATCGTAGAGGAAGCAACCTCTGGGAAACGTAGGTCTGGTCTGGGTAGTCGTGCAGATATCACACCTCTTGAAGTAGAAGATACAGATGTACAAGGTAAGTACATGGGTTTTATTCGTGGGATGCAACCTAAGAAAGAAGAAGTAAAAGAGTTGGGTCCAGATGAGCCTACTCCAGAGGAACTGGCAGAGACTTCTGATGAGGTTACTTCTATGGTTCGTCCTAAGGGTACGATCCGTGATGGTGAGATAAAACTAGGAGAAGCTTCCTCTGAAGTTAAGGGGGGATATCCGGTCTCACAGAAAGATCTAGAGGCTATCATTATAAAAGAAGCAAAACTGAGAAATATTGATCCTACTGTTGCTGTGGCTATCTTCAGGAGTGAGGGTGCTGGTGCTTATCAGTCTCAAATTGCAAGGAGTGGTGACGGTTCTCTTGGAGGTAAAGAAGCCTCCTTTGGTCCTTTCCAACTATATACAGGTGGTGGATTAGGTAATCAATACGAGAAGCAAACAGGTAGAACTCTTACAGAAGACAATAGTGTAGCTGGCTTGAAGAAACAGGTTCAATTCTCCCTAGACGCTGCTGTTGACTCTGGATGGACCCCTTGGTATGGCCGAAAGACCGCTGGAGTATCAGAACGTCAAGGTCTCTCAGGGGCTAAAAAAGTAGGAAATTGGAGAGATTAAAATGAACGCACCAATCCCCGGAGAGTCCCTTACTGGAGCACCTAAAGCACATGCTTGGGAACGCCCACCAGAGTTGACTGATCCAGAAGAAGTGATCCAGATGCACATTATGCGACTTCAAGATGAGGATCGTATGAATGCTGTATTGGATGCACTGGAGTTTGAAGCTGTTGACCTGTACACTCTTGTCAAAGGCCTTATGCGCAGTGCTGTAGCTAATGGTATCCACTCTATTGATCTTAGTCTCTTAGCTGCTCCTGTCGTACATGAATACATTAAGCAGACTGCTGAAGCCCTTGACATTGAGTTTGATGAAGGTCTCTCTCGTGATAAGGATCGTAAGAAGTCTGATGATATGCGGGCTGTAATGAAAGCTAAGAAGATGCTTAAGGGTATGGACATGGAGCCAGAACCTTTTAATCGTGACGACATAGAAGAAAGTTCCGATGAGTATCTCTTCGAGGATGAAGGTTCTGAAGAAATGCCAATGGAAGAAGAAGTAATGATGGAAGAGCCTAAGAAGGGCTTGATGGCAAGGGGTCAATAAGATGGGTTTCTTTCAAGGTGTAGCTAGGGCTTACGGTGAGATTTCCGAGAGGAAAGAACGTGAGGGTGTACGTAAAGAAGAGATTGAGCTTCGTAAGTCTGAGAGGGCTGAAACTCGTGGTTGGCAAGTAGAGGACCGTGACCTAGCCCTTAAAGAGCGTAGGATGGCGGCTCTTGCTGAGGCTGGTATTTATGGTACAAGTCAGGTAGGTGCATCTAGGAGTGGAGCTAAGGGTGCTGCAGAAAACTTGACTGCTAGTTTTAATGCGGTAAAAGACTTGGTAGGGGACTCTGATAGAGCTAGTGAGTACCTTGCTAAGATTGCTGATAACCCCCGACTAGCCCCAGAACTTCTAGATGCAATACAAAAATCTCAGGAAGGTCGGGAAGGTACACTTACTGCTGACCAGATTATTGATAGCTTCACACTATACTCTGATGGAGAGAATGCAGAGGTTCTACCTACCTCCGATGATATGGATAGTATTATCAAAGATGATGATGCCTATTACACTGCACTACAACAACTGAAAAGGCGTGGTGTAGGTAAAGGTATTGTAGTGGTCACAGGTGATGGTCTACAAAAGGCCCCATCTACAGCGGATTACCAGTTTGCTGACGAGAAACTCTTTGGTGTTGTATCTCAATTGGCTTGGGAGTCTGGTGATCAGGCTGACAGAGAGTTTGTCAATAGTCTGGATAAGCCGCAATCAAAAGAAATGTTGCTCAAAAAATACGGTCAGCAAGCTTTTGATAAACTTATCTCTCAAGGTGGTGATGCTGCAACTCTCCTTCCCGGCTCTGTATATGGTAGTCGTTTTGTCGTAACTGAAGAAGCTGAAAGTGACCCACCACAGCAAGTACTAGACCTCTACAACTCACCTAATACATCTGATGAAGCTAGAGAAATGGCTAAGAAAAAATGGCCTAACTTTGATTGGAGTCAAACTAATGTCGGAAACCCCTAAATCACTTGATGAACTCTTTGGCTTGAGTGGGGTTGAAACAGACACTGAAATGCAATCTCTCGGTCTTCAAGAGGAAGTAGAACCTCAAGCACAAAGTTTGGATGAACTCTTTGGACTGACTCCCAATACCCCTGAACAAGTAAGTGAACCTGAGTCTCTAGATGACTTCTTTGGTATTATTAAGGAAGAACCCCCTCTAGTAACTTTTGATGAAGAAGGTGCCCCAATCGTAAATGAGGAAGGTTACTCTGCGGATGACCTTCTTCAAGATCGTTTCTACAAGCCTATCGAAGATTATATGGTTGCTCGTTATGGTACCCAGAGTAAGGGTATGGACCGAGAGAAGGTAGTAGATATGTTCCTCAATAATATGAGGGGCTTTGCTGGTGGTAACAGTGTACGTGCAGTGAGTGAACTTAACTTCTTGAATGGGGTTAAGCCTGAAGACATGAAGAAAGTCCAAAGTGCCTATGCTCTGTACGAAGGTATGGAAGGTCTCTTTGGGGACACTAGTGGTTGGGAGAAAGCTGAGATTGTAGGGGACTTCGCACGTAGTGCTATCTTTGATCCAGTAAACCTTATTAGTTTCGGTCTGGGTAAGATTGCCACTTCAGGTGGAATGAAGGTTGCTAATCAAGCTGCTCAAGTAACTGCAAAGAAGAAGATGCAAGAGCTTATAGTTGGTGGTATGAGTAGGAAGGCTGCTGCAGATAAAGCTGGAGAGGTTTTTGCTGGACTTGCTAAAGATGTTGCAAAGAAACAACAGATTGAACTCTTTACGAGAGAGGCAACCAGAGAAGCTATTGGTAAGACAGTTGTACAGAAGCTAACCTCTAATACAGCACTTAAGGAATTTGCTGTTACAGGGGCAGTGGACAGTGCTGCTGCATTTGGTACGGACTATATCTACCAAGACGCCATGATGGAGACACTCCTTCAAGATAACTACAATGTAGCACAGGGTGTTATCTCTGGTGTAGGTTCTCTTGTTGTCATGGGTGCTATCGCTGGTGGTGCCAAGGTTATAGGTAAGGGTGGGTCTTCTGGCCCTGCTGCGCTACGTCTGGATGCTAAGGGTGTTAAACTCTCTCAGATGACTAGTGGCCTTAAGCAAGATGTGACTAAAAGTGCCAAGCCTAATACTTGGGTTAACTCTGGTACAGAATTGATGGATAAGGATACAGACTTCTTTATCAAACTTATGTTGGGTGACGAAGAAAATGGTCTCCAAGGTCTTGCCTCTACTATGGTGGAACAAGGTTATGGTTGGGTAAAAAGAGATAAAGACGATACTATTACTAAGTTCATGTCTGACGTTATCATGGAGGCTGAACCAGAAGAGTTCACTACCTTTATCAAAGACTTTACTTCTATAACAGGGAACCCTATGGGGGAACTTAGCAAGTTGAGTCAGAAGGAATTTGCCACTGCTTTCCATGATAAAATGTCAGGTGCTGGTCAAGTCTTTCAAGCTGCTTCAACTATCTCAAAGATCATGGGTCGTGAGTCTCAGACTGTAACACTTGGTGAAGCAGTAGAGTTCATGATCAATGGTAATATCAGTACCTCTAAGACTAAACTTGATGAGAAGGTTAGCTGGCTTCAAGCTAAGGCTGATATCCCAGAGGGTTGGGTTGGTGGGGTACAGAACCGTCTTATTAGGTTGCTAGTATCTAACTTGTCCACTACTTGGCTTAACGTAGCTGGTTATGGTGCTGCTAGTACTATGAATAGTGTATCTCAGTTGAGTATGGCTTTCGTATTGAATCCTGCTAAAGCTTTTGTAGGTAAGAAGTCTTGGAAAGAAGTGACGTCTGAAATGACTCAAGCTGCTGGTAATACTCTGTTCAAACTCCGTAATACACTTGAACCCAATGCTACATACGATCAGTTCATGAAGTATGCTGCTGTTAGGCCTAGGGCTGTGAAAGATTTGGCTAGGGTGCTTCCCGGTGGTGTTGAAGATGCGAGTAAGATGGCTGATGGGTTTGACCCAGACATGATGCTCTTAGGTTCAAGCTCTGACAAGTTTATTGACTTCGTACAAAAGATGAACCTAGTTACTGCTCAGGACTCCTACACCAAATCTATTGAGTTTATCACTCAGATGGATAAAGGACTGCGTGCTAAGTTTGGCATGGGGTACGATGAGTTCTTTAAGTCAAAGGGTTATCTTAAGAAGATGGCGACCAAAGAGTACTCTGCTGTAGAAGCTTGGGCTGTGGATGAAACCATGTCTACAATCTTCTCTAAGAGTTACAAGGGGAGAGGTCTCCTCGGTGAAGCTGCAGGGTTTATTGAGGATGTACGTAATGTCCCCGGCCTAGGTATGCTGATCCCATTTGGTCGTTTCTTCAATAACACTATGGCTTTCATGTCAGACAACTCTGGACTCTCACTTATCCTTAAAGGTGGTAAATCTTCTTACTCTACTGAAGAGTTGATGACCCGTGCTGCTATCTCTTGGACTGCTGCTTCTTTGTTGTCGTCTAGAGAAGCTGAGTACATTGACTTAGGTTTGTCTTGGAACCAAGAACTTGACTCTAGTGGTGCAGTTCTGGATGAGGCCTATGAGTTCCCTTATGGTATCTACAAGGCTGCAGCTAGGATCATTGCCCATTGGAACAGGGATGAAGAGGTTCCCGGAGAAGTTGCAAAGTCTATTGCTGATCAGTTTGTAGGGCAGTTGACTCGTAACCTTTCAGCTAGTGGATCTTCTGCAATGCAAATGCTAGAGACCCTTTTGAATGGTGATGGGAGAGAAATCGTAAACCTAGGTAAGGATATCGGTGGTTCAGTTGGTTCTCAGATTGTAAGTGCTGGTACCCGTTTCATGGACCCGCTTAATACCGCTGTAGGTCTAGCTAGGGGTGAGGACTCTTACGTACCTGACCGTAACCAAGGAAACAAAGTCTTGAGGGATTCCTTCAGGTACATTGACCAGTTTGTTATGGGCCTAGGTATAGCTGATTATGAGAAGAAGTACAATCCTACAGAGGGTCAACCTAGACAACAACCAACTAAGTTTATTTCTACTGACAGGGAGAAATACCTTACTGACCTAGACCGTGTGTACAACATGATGGGGTTGCCTACTTATAAGGCTGCTCCTAAGTCAAGTGATGCTAGGACTAAGAATAGGTATAACCAACTCTTTGATCAGTTGAACCAAAGGACTGCTACTCAGCTATTGGATAATGAACTCTTTAAACAAGGTACACCTAAGAAGCGTAAGGATATGTTTCAGGAACTTGTATCTAAGAATGGAG
>Ga0196901_1000945_pt1 | contig 14867 bp, 7 predicted proteins | sample CB_VirMetaG_FD_169099 | JGI IMG/M metagenome (GOLD analysis project Ga0196901, IMG submission 169099) | Freshwater to marine saline gradient viral communities from Chesapeake Bay - CB_1504_1 Viral MetaG (v3) (version 3) | ecosystem: Environmental > Aquatic > Marine > Coastal | place: USA... | reverse complement strand
CGTTCCGTCTGCCACAAAGGACGCTGAGTGAACTTCCCGTCAGCACCCTGAACTTGCATCATTTCTTTCATAACAGGATCATCCATTCCTATATCTGTACGACCCAACATTTTCTGCGCAACACTTCGATACGGTGAAGCAAGCTGATAAATATCCATCCCAGCGTTAATCTGGTCAGCCCACGCCGGATATGCACCAACCATGTACGTTTGACGCAAATTTGATTTAACTTGATCAAGTGTTTGTTCACCAAAAGCCACGCTAGAAAGCATCTGATCAGCATCCTGCTGACTAATAGTGAAACCGTTCTGCTTCGACCATTCACTCAAATCAGCGGCAGCCTGACCAATCGTTCCCTTAAAACCAGTGTTATCGGCGGAAGCGCCAAGTTGCGAATCAACTTGCCCGCGAAGCAAATCCCTGATCTGGTTAGTGTTGAAACCTTTACGCCACGACTCGTCAACAACACTAGCCAAAACATCATCGGCAACCTGGACACCTAAGTCACCCAGAATCTGATCAACTTGAGACTGAACTTCACTCTTTTGGGAAGCAACCTCACCAACGAGAGTGTCATCAGCAACCTGAACAACAGCACCCTGCTCCGAAGTTGAAAGACCAGCGAACTGCTCATTGTCCGATAAAGCGTTTTCCCAAAAATCTTCAGCATCTTCAACGGAAGAAAACTTCTTGTTATCAAACTTGCGTTCGAACTCTTTAGCCGCCTTCAACAGTTCAGGATTGTCAGCAGCGATCTTGTATGCAGCATAAATCTGTTTCTTTATATCCCGCTTCTGCCGCTTCTTCTCAGCCTCACTCAACTCTTTATCTTCCTTCACAGCGACGCCTTCCTTGACTGCTCTTCAATGTAACGCTGCGTGTACCTCAAAGCACCCTCACCCATCTGAAAATCCTTAAACTCAGGATTCTCAACAAGAACCTCCCGCATTGCTTCGTTGCGAGCCTCAGTAGTAACACCACCAGAAGTACGTGAAGTATCACCGCTACGCGTAGTCACAGTCGGGTTAGCTTGCTCCTCTTTACGAACCCTGGACAGCAGCCTGGCGAACTCTTTATCGTCAATACGCCGACCAATCATTTCTTCAGACAAATTGTTTGCTAGCAAACGAACATCATCCTCGTTCGCTTCACTAAACGAACGAGTAGTGCCACCGCCACCGCCACCACCAGACCCGGCACTTGGACGGTACGCCCTGCGACCCGACTCAAGCAAATCGTACGGTGAAACACCCTGCCTCTTAGCAATATCAATCAGGTCATTCCACGCAGTATTGCGCGTGCTATACGCACTAAAAGTTTGACCAAAAAAACCTTCAAGACCTTTATCGAAACTGTTTAAGCCACCATCAACAAGTAGATCGTTTTGGTACTGTTCAGTCTCAAAACGAGACTCAGTAGCACTCGGACGTTCCATACGGTCAGCGGTAACCATCGGGGAACCAGGCATACGATCGTCACGTTTCAAAACCCTGTCATACGGCTTAGTCACCGTCTGGGTACCGGTACCTTCACTGTTCGTTGTTACCGTTGTGGTGGTTTCCCCATCGGGACCATCATTACGCCTCTCAATAACATCCTTACTAGAAGGGGCGCTACTACTGTCAGGAAGCCTGTTGGTGGTGACAGCGGAAGGGTCAGGATCCGAATCAGTCACTACAGGGGAAGACGACTTCTTCTTCGTGGGCTGCTCAGCCGACTTAGACCATTGACCGTTCGACTTCCTGAACTCACAATAAAGATTACCGTTACCATCCATCGCCACTTGCTGACCAGACGGGCACTCAAAATCATCAGGATTCATAATTTAACCTCACTTATCCCCACATGGTTGAATCACGGAAATGCTTCACTTGAGCATTCCCTAACTGGAGAGCATCAAGTTTCGCGGTTCGCTCAGCTTTAATGTCTTTACGCGCCCGGTCATAGTTAGACCCCGCATACACTTTCAGTTCCATAAGTGACTCGTCCCAAATAGTGATAGCTTCCTCCATCAAAGCCTCGGTGGAACCCGCAGGGAAAACATCCAAACCTTCGTTGTCTTTCTTCCACGCCAACATTTTCTTTACAGCAATATAGGATTCGTTTGCGTCATCACGATTAATTTCCATGTCCTGAAAAGCGTAAACATTATCGGTAGCCCCGCTGTAACCCTTCTCCGCCCACTCCGCCGCCTTCTGCTTATTCAACCAACTCACTTGCTGCTCGTAGGCAGGAGCGTTCTTGTCTAAAGCGTCAAGTTTCTGCGCGTAAGACAACGCGGCCCTTCTTTTCTCCGCAATTGATTCCGAACGCACAATCTCAACAGCAAGCTCGTTGGTGGCTTTCGGTACACGCAAACTGAGAAGGTTCTTGGCATATAAATGCGCTGCCCAATCAAACGCACCCTCTCTCGGTGCCAGGAACAAAGACGCGGCCTTAAACTCGTCAGGGTACGAAGCGTAACCAGTTTCACTGTTAGTAAGGAACTTGTATCCCTCCTCGGTGGCACGAAAACTAGCCTGCTTCAAGACGGATGAGCCGGTAGATTCCGAACCGCTTACAGTGTATGGAACAAAACTACCCACCCAGCCGAACTCGTTGTCATAATCGAGTTCTTCACCGGCACGCATCAAATACCATTTTTGTGCTGCTTGACCCCACGGGTCATATATTTTATCTTGCGTGAACTCTTCAACCATGTCTAAATATTCCGGGTCGAAAGCAACATCGTCTTGAAAGTCGTACCAACCGTCAGTCATGTTGTCGTAACCATTCATGCGCGCCCACTGTGAAACGTTGTCAGCATTAATCATTGGGAAAGATGGACCGCCATAAGCAAACACCAGTTTGCTCAACTCTAAACCTGTAGCAACCAGATTCGCGACCCGCATTTCCTTACTGTTAAGAATTTCTTCCTCGGTCGCATAATCCTTATCAATTGTGGATCCATCAGATAAAGTGATGAGGTCAAAAAGCCCTTCACCACTCATCATCGCAATAGCGTCCATCGTGGAACCAGCAGAGTTACTTTCCCGAGCATCAGTATCAATCAAACCCCACATGCGGGTTAAACCAGCAGGCATAAGTGCCGCCATAATATCTTCAGTCAAATCCCCACTGGGCTGATTAAACTGACCCATAACTAAAGCACGCGCCCCAGCTAACTCTTTCAAAAAAGGTAACCTGAAAGCCGCAGCCCCAACAAGGGAACCTGTACCTGAAGTGAGAGGTGGGATCATGTTCATCGGATCCAGGGACGGGGTTGAACCAAGAATTTTGCCACCAATATTGAAACCACTACCAGTTTCCATGTCACTCAAACCGGAAGATTTCATTAGGAACCAGTTCATTGTGTCTTGCACAACCTGATTCATTGGGTACTGAAAATACTTGTCCCCATTGTCATCAGTGTAAACAAGACCAGTGTCATCAAGGAGTGAATAGCCGATAGCAAACTTCGCGTACGCTTCAGGATTAGACACCGCGACGCGACCCATCCTGCGATAAAAATCTTCCGAAGCACGATAGTAACGCGAAACGTTACGGGCCTTCCACGCCAAGTTGGAACGGTTAGAAGGATTATCCATAAACGACATGGTTACGCTGTAGGCACGATCAAACACGTCCTTTGAAACCAACTGGTTAGCCATGTCTTCGGCCCTCAGTTTGGCTGCATCATCCAGTTCGTCCCACACTTGACCTTTCGCTTCAGCGATCCTTTTCGACAAGTTGGTTCGACGAACAGTAGACATGCTCCACATGCCTAGCACGTTTGCCCAAAAAATAGGTTCCCTGGACAGGCGAGCGTTCTGCCGACCCATCCAACGGTAAAGCCGGTCAGAATATTTCATTGAAATAATCGCTGGGAGAGTGTTAGCGTACGGAATGTACTGTTCACCATTCCGGTCTATACTCATAATGGTGGGTCGTTCGTTGATAGGAATACCGCGCAACATTTGTGCTGTCACACGGTCAGTCATGTCCACTGACACACCAAGATCCAAGTCAAGTTTGTTTACTAAAGTTGAGTCAACTTGTTTAGCCCAACCTTGATAGACACCGTTAGTATCCGTGAACATGTCAAGAAGACGAGTGCTTATGCCACCTTCTTGTGTTTGAAACATGTTCAAAATGTCATCAAAATAGTCCGACGCGAACTGTGTAATTGACTCATCGTTAGTCAACCTGGAAAACATTTCCTGATATTTACCGTCAGGATCGTTACGGATCACGTCAGCAAGATCAGCTTTGACCCGCGCAGACGTTGTGAGGCCACGAGAAATATCTGCTATTCCCTGAACAGCAATAGTGGACGTTAGTTCGTCACCACCCTGCAAAGTGGCGCGAAGAATATGATGCCACTCGTCAACCATTTTCTTGGAGTTGACATCCTTCATTGAAGTGCCACTAATTCTTTGGATTGTCATCCCACTAATGTTGGCATCATCAATGGCCTTATTCAACGCAGCCTGCGCCGCTTCCTGATCAATACGACCAGGCAAAACGCCTGGTGGTAGTTCTTCATTAGCGTCAAGTTGTTGCCTGCCAGAAGCTAAACCGGCAGGATTACGGGCACTGTTAATGTAGGTACCGGACTGGTTAATGTCGTCAAGTAAATGAACGAAATGCGAGTTCTCACCTGCAAGCTTAATAATTTGTGCATCAGACTCGTTAAGTAAACCGACACGACCAACCCGTGAACCAACAATACCCTCGGCAATAAGATCGTTACGATCCTTGTTAGCAATTACGAATTCGTCATTCGTTTTAGGATCACTAAACTTAGACTTAATTTGCGCTTTTTTGATTGCCTCAAGATTTTTGGTTCGAGGACCCATCGCGGGAATAACAAAATAGCGCATCAAATAACCAGGTAAACCCTGAGCCTCTGACCATTCCCTTTGCCACGCGGCAGCAGTCCTATTCGTGTTACCGGAAGCTTCCTGTGCTTTAACCCGAATAGATTCAACGGTTCGACCAATAAGACCTTGTTCAGCTTTGTAAACAACTTTAGGTATCGCATCGTCACTACTCGCAAAAGTAGGTTCCATCACATACATTTCACGATCTACGCGACGCCGATTAGTGGAAGCGGCTCGACCTTTAGCAAGATCAACGACACTACCGGCAGTACCAAACCACATACCGACTTCTTCGACAGCGTTACGAATCGAAAAACGCCACCCAAACAAAGTAAAGATAGACCAAAAGTTTGTGTACTCTTCGGAAACTTTATGTGCAGCGTACATGCCTCGACCAAATGCACCCTGATTCTTGCGCATGTCCTCAAAGTCAGAAAGGTTCGGGACACGCATGTGAGTTCTCGTTTGATACATGTGCAAAGCCGATTGAATATTTTTCTCATCAGCAGAAAGCGAAATTATCTCATCGCCATCAACAATGTCTCGTATTACAGGCTCTCTGAATAGTGGATTCACCACAGGAACACGAGCCGGTTCCGGTTGGAACCTTGGATCCCCTTGATCGCGTCGAGAAATCATCCAGTCATCAAGCTGCTCGTCGAGTTCGCCACGCGCAAACTCTTCATCGAAACGAATATCTAATTCATCATCATTTTTTTTACGAAGAAATATTGCTTGCTCAGTCTTGTTGTAAGCCAAGCCACGCCCAGAAACTCCGCCTTGCGCCCAAGGAACAGGAATCCATTTACTGTTCCAGTCGGCACCGAAAAGCCATTCGTCGGGGACACCATCCCAACCAGGAATCTCACCCTTGTAGTCACGCTTCCGACCGGGAACACCCTGAAGGGAAGGCAAGTCTTCAATGATATCGTCAGTTTCGCCGTACCGCATCCACTGTAAAAACTTCTCCACACCCAAATATTCTTCAATTTCTTGAAGAGCATCCCTACTAATCGTTCCCTTGTGAACAAAACGATTCTGTTGAGACTTGTTGAGAAAAGCACCAACATTCCACGGTGCACGTGGTGGAATCCCCGTCTCGTCAATAATTTCATCAATCCACTGCTCAGGCTTATACGACTTCGCATCAGGCTTAAAGAATTTAAGTTCCGAACCGGTACCAATTTCACTAATTTTGAACGAGGAATACAAATCTTCATCGTCTAAAACTTGGTTGCGCCACGCCGTCATTCCCTGAGTGAAATCACCAGAAAGGATTGAATCCTCAGAATCTGTAAGGGTAAGAATTTTCGGAGGAGAATTGTCAGGGACTTTGGATTGAGACAAAGGTTTAGGCGCATTATCGCCAAACAGATAACTTGGGTGAAGATCCGTCGGCCAATAATTCTCTCCAGCACCGTCTTTCCATGGACTTGAAGAAACGTCCACATTTCCGGTACTGCGATCACTACTGACTGAAGCATCATCTCTGAAGTAAGATCGGTTCACTCGGACGGGAACAAATTCTTCCCCCATCTCAAATGCTGCTTGCAATCTATGATTGCCTTCACCGACAAAAAACTTACCTTCGGCTGGATTGTACAAAACAATAATTGACTCATTGAAGCCTCGACCTTCAGCAAGCTCTTTCTTAAAAAATTCTACTTTATCCCGATCCGTGGGATTTCCCATGAAATCTTTCAAAAACGTGGTTTTTACTGGTCCAACAACGCCAGAATCTTTACCTACCCCACCCTTACCGCCGTCTTTATAAAAAGTCATATTGGGGTGTGAAGATAAAATGGCCTGATCCGCAGGGCCAATTTTTTCTGCACCAAAGTCAAGTCTGTTTACATTCTCAGCCTGATCCGCACCCTCATCAGCAAGCGTTTGCAACCGTCGAATTTCATCCTCACGCCACAACTGATCCTGCTGATTCGCCAACCTGACAGTAGGCATTTCGCTTGGCTTAAACGCTGCACCATACGACTCACCCTTACGCGTACCAGTGACATTCATGGCGGCGGCGGAACGATGCTGCCACGCGTCAATAGCGCCTTTTGGAATAACTAAACCGCGTGACTGTGCAGCGGCCCTAACAATGCCTGACATGAGGATACGGCGTGAACCAACATCACCCTCACGGAAAGCATTAGCCGCTGTCGCAGCTAAACCTTTCGGCAAAAACTGTCGCGCATACTTATTAACTTCTTCAGCAGCATCACCAGTGGACAGATCAACCATTGACAATCGTGAAATACTCGAACCCATCCGGCCCAAAGAATCGCCAATACCCGCGACTCTTTCCGCACCAGCAATACCGCTACCTTCAGTGAACGAAGGGGTCAAACCACCGGAAGCAACATTTTTACTCTCTTGGCCGATCTGTACCGCATTATCACTAAAAGATTTAGAAATAGTTTTCGCTGAAGTAGTATCGACATACTCTTGCAAAATCTTCGCAGAAGCACGATCAGACATGACGTTAGAAGCAATCCAGTTAGAAATCCGTGAACGAACAACAGTCCCAGAAGTCATTTGCGGGGTCATCTCAGCCCGTTTAGTTTTCTTGACACCACGATTCAAGGCTTGATCAAAACTTTCAATACGTTTCTGGTCCAACAAATCCGCAACTATTCTTGGAAGATCACTAGCAAGCTGCCCTTTCGCCAAAGCAACCCGCTCAATGTTTGCTATCTCAAAAACGTAATCATTATTTTTGTTGTTAGCAAACTCCGCAATACTCTCCGCAGTGATTCTTCCTTCATTAATGGTTCCGTCTGCCGCCACACGGGGAACAATCACACCATTCTTGTTTACCCGAGGAGCCGTGGCAAGAATATCTGTAATCAAATCGTCAGGTATCTGATTGTATCGACGCGAAATACGTTGACGTAACGCATCGTAAGCCGTCTGATCCTGCGCAACACGTTGAGCCTGTTCCTCTTCAGTTACAGGAACACCTCTTTTTCGAGCCTTTTTCTCAGCCTTAACAGCCCTCTGATATGCGAGAAGATCCTCATCAAAAGCAGCCTGAACAGTCTTCTCAATCGGGTCAACCCGACCGTCTATCTTCGCACTCGCGGTAGCGTTTTTTACGTACGCATTATTTTCGTCAACAACACCTTTAAGCCGGGCTACTTCTTCAGCTTCATTACCCGCAAACTTGCCAGCATTGTTTCTTTGAACCCTGGCACCCAAAATCTCGTATTCGTTTAAGTCACCGGAAAGGGTCTTAAAAAACCTGTGCGTCTTGTTGTTTAACCCAAGAAATCCACCACCGGAGGCAAGAAGTTTCTCCGCACCAACCGCATTCATGGATGCTTGTGGTGCCACCTGGCTCAACGCGTACCGGGTGGCTTGAATACCACGGTAGGCAGCAAAACCGACTATTGTCGGATCAATGATTACTGAAGTGGCGAAACCCACAAAATTGGACGTAAACTGATACGTTCCTTCACCGCGCTGCGGGTCATAAACTACGGGAGCGGAACTTTCCGAAATTGGATTGTAATTGACACCCGACGAAACAGTGGAAGCCCCAATCAACCCAGTGTTACCGTCATGGGCTGAATCAATTTGACGCATAAGAGTAGCCATCGCGTCAGCGCGAGGACCAGTGTTAGAAATAATGTTACCGAAAGCACGGTAACCTTCCGCGTAATCCTCACCCTGCTTATTAAGAAGGAATTCTTCAACAGCAAAGTTAGGGTTAAACTCAGGATCTTTCGTCGAACCCATGTGAAGCAGCATGGCTATTTCAATTTCAATATCAGTAAACAGCCGTTTACCTTGACTGTCTACAGCAGTCGGTATTGTTTCAAGGTACGTCTCATCGTAATCGCCTTTTTCAACCATGCCGCGGTTGTAACCCAAAGCACCAGCAATACTGCCGTACAACTGTCGAAACTGATTCCCACCGTCACGTTCAATTTCTCGTGCGTTGTATGCACTGGCACGATAATTTTGTTGTGCAAATTCGTTAGCTGCAATAAACGGTTCAAGAATACCGCCCAGAATCTCCACCAAGAAACCCACACCTTTTTGAGCCAGGTTAGGGTCTTTCGCAAGTTCCTCAAATTTAGTGTTCGCCAACATGAAACCCATAGAAGCCATTTCGGGGCTAACTTTGCTTAAACTCTCCGCAATATTTTCTACCGCCAAAGCATTCTTTACCGGGTCAGCGACCAAAAGTTTCACCATACGGTCAGACGCAAAATTAACTAAACGCCAGTCAGTCAAATTCTTGGCATCAGCAGGATCAACTTTCACACCCTGCTCCGCAGCCGCCGCAACAATCTTGTTCCAATATTGAGCCTCATCAGCACTGGAAGGAGCTTTACCTAAATCTCTCCAATACGAATCCAAAGCGGCCTGTTCCGACAAAAAATCCCGGTAAGGAACCTCCGCTGCCGAACCGTCACCAAGAAAATATCCTGGCTCCGCCATAGCCTCAGCACGCTGGTTTTGAACCTCTTCCATACGCTTAGCGGCTTTACTCAACTCACGGGTCGTATCCCGATAGTCAAGTTCTGCAAGTTCTAAAGCTTTACCGTCACGAAAATCAGTTGAAGGAGTAACAGTCTCATTAAACTTTACGTTCCGATCACCAATAGTCTTCGCAATCTTTCCAACTTCAGGCCACGGATCTCTAGGATTAGGCGCGTCACGCTTAGCAGCCCGTTCCATCTCATCAGCTGTAGCCATTTCAGCGACCCCTTAAACGAAAATTTTCAGCAACTTGACCCAGGTTCCTGTCACCAAGAACATCAGCAACCATTTGCAACGAATCACTCATCAAACGAACCGTGCTAGTTCTCGGTGGAGCCATAGGACCCACACCCGCACCGAAAGGTGACCCGGAAGTAATAGGTTCATCAGGTCGATTAGTTGGGGAAAATATTCCTGGTAACTGTGGAAGAGGGGAACCACCCCCGGTCGGCGAAGACGGTTTTGGGTTTAGCATCGCCGCACCAGGAGTGGCTCGTAAAGGGGCACTTGACTGCATTTCATTAAAGTCGGAGTTTTCGCCGTAAGCGGCGCCCGTCATTTTTTGTGTCGTCTGTGCCGGTCCACCGTCAGTTCTCCTTGAAAGACTCCCAGGGTTAGACACGGGTGCCGGGTTAGATGGTTTTTGGTATCCACCTCTAGGCATCGGTCCTCCCATCGAATCTTTCCGTCATAAACTTAACTACATGTGGAATTTGTAATTCGCGCTCAGGCGCGGCTATCTCATCATCATCGTCATCGTCATCGTCGAAAAAGTCGCTGTCAGGGACATGCTCAATAAGATCAACATCATCCATTTGATGCAAAGCCTCACCAAACATCCATGATGCACGACGGGCAAGATCATCAGCAATGTCTGGACTGTAGGACGCATTAGAAGCAATCATGGTGACGTAAACCATTTCACCCATGCGAATACCGGCCATTATTTCTCTGGACATAAATACTCCTAAACAGGAACTAGACGCGGTGTTACTTCTTTTTGGTGGGCTTTTTAGCAACAATCTTCTTAGCGGCGCCTTTAACGACTGCCTTCTTTGGTCCAAGACCAAAACCTTTTTCGCCTTTTTTCTTTCCGCATCCACAACTCATACACATAATGACTCCTTAAATCGGCATTCGGCGGCTAACGCCAGCGGTTAAATTTGGTTCCCCACCAGCACCAAGGGATGCCATGAGCATTTGAAGATCAGGTCGGCCACCAGGAGCCATTCCTTGCTGACCTGGAGCAACACCACGCATAGTCCCGTCAGGATTCAAACCATCCCCACCTAAACCACCACCAGGATCAGCACCAGCACCCATCATCGGATCACCACCCATCCCTGCTTGTTGCGCTTCCGCAGCAGCAAGCTCTTCAGGGGTCGGTTCAGGGGGAGTGAAAGCTTTACTAACAACCTTCTCGATCGGTAAACCTTTCTCACGACCCTCAATAATCTGCGCAACAATCGCCAAAACTTGACCAGCATCCTGACCGGCCTGAGCCAACGCCGGAATGGATTGCGCGTAACCAGAAATGGCTTGCTTCAACGAGTCACGCATCTCTTCAATGTCAACCATTTGTTCCTCTTGAGTCGCATCAAGACTAAAAGGCATTTGACGGCGCAAAAAATCGCGCGAAATCAGTTTGTCACCACGAGCCTGCAAACCAAACACAAGCGCACGGTTAGGGTCAAGACCAGCGAGTAACCCGTACTGCACATCAACGGTGTAATCACCCTTAATGTCTTTATTGGGGCGATACTTTATTTCGTATGGGGTACCGTCATTGTTTCCGCGCATCGTACGCTCAACGTCACCCCACAACTTTTCATCCAAACGCAAAGCTTTACCGATAAGAAGCTCAAACGTTTTAGCGAACATTGCTTGACCGGTACGAATCTGCGTATCAAAACCACCCATGAGTGCTTGCACACCACGACCAGTAACAACACCGGACTCCACATTTCCTGTGCGAGCCTCCGGGTAACGCGACCCTTGACGCAACTCCGAATCAAGCATCCCTTGTTCCGCGAAAGCAGAAGCAGGAACCTCAAGTGGGATCCGGCGAACCTTCTCAGCCGAAGCGGTACGCAAAACAGAATCAGGTCCAAGAGATAACTCTTGCGCGTCAGGTGGCAACACTAATGGTGCTTGAACAGACTTATTCGCTGCCTCCAAAGCGAGAAGAGCCATACGCGACTTCGCTACCTGAACCCCAATAACATCATCGAACTGGCCGCGAGGCTCACCATCAATAGAAGGGCGCATCGTCCACTCAACCAAGCATTCCCCAGCAGGGTTAGCAAACATTTCAAGAACGAAACCTTTATGGTCAGGAAGAAACAACACGTTCTTTTCGGCACTATGAAAACGAACAACAGTGACAGCATCATTATCTGACGCACCCCACTGACCGTTCTCCGGCCTGAGCACCCGAACCGACTCAGGGTACATCGCTATGCAATCACCACGCGTCAAATTCAACGTAAAAAACGCTTCACGTGTACGACCCCAACGATCAAACACAGGGTACGCACCCAGAGCATCCATGAAAGTTATGCGGGGAAGGCGAGCCTCAACATCAAGCTCCACAATCGCAGGAACACCGCCATACGTGAAATATTGATCCGCAGCCTGATACATTTGACGGGAAACATCCGAATGCTGAATGTAACCCCGAGTAATCAACGTGCGACGCTCAGCAAATTTTCGCGCAGAATCAGACACGTTCTTCGAAGAAGCACAGTTAAAAGTAGGCAACGGTGCCAAAACTTCACTAAGGTCATGCGCCGCCACATCAATCATGTTCGCAACAATCCCACCCTGCAAAGGACCCGAAGGAAACATTTCAGGATGAACATCCTGCATACGACCCTGACGAACCAAACGAATCATGTTCATCCGTGCATCACGGCCAGCATACTTTTCCCGCGAAGACTCGTAACGCGCCTTCAACTCTTTAGTGAAATCCGTCATTCAAACCTGCTTCCATAAATGTTTAACCAGCAGACCCGACAGGGCGCCAAAGGCCGTGCGCTTCAGCATCCAGCAAAGAAATAGTTCGCTGCTGCCGCAAATCGTAAGGAGTAAGAAAAGGATTCTTCACGTGAGAAGCGCCAACCGTACGAAAAACACGATCCCTACACGCAAGCTCCGCAAACCAAAAAGCCATCACAGTGTCCGTTTTTTGTGACTTAGGAACATTCGGTGACCACACCGACAACTGCTCCATCAACGCTTTAACCGCCTCACTATTCACTGAGGAAGGCAACTCAATCATTTGAGCTTTATCTTGCCAACCAGAAAACAAGGACGTTAAAGACGCAACACCAAAATCAATATCATGCTTATTCCCACCCGTATAATGCGGTTGAATAATGCAGCCACGCGCCGCCGCGAACCGATTCAACTCAGTGTCATGCACCAAGAAACCCTGAAAACCATTCTTTTCAATACGAGCCTCAGCAAGACCATACTTGTCAATAAAACCTTTAATCATTTCCCGCATCTGATCAGGAGTAATACCCGCCTGGTTAAACACATCCACCACGTACCGTTTATGTGTCGCCGGATCCAAACCAATCACCACACCAGCCGTATGACCCGACGTCGCCGGATCAACACCCAACACGTAAATCAGACCCGCACCACCCTTACCCTGACGCACACTCGGCACACCAGAAGGAATATGACCCGTGAAACGGGCACCATTCACAGCGGCAGCAAGCATGTCAGGAGAAAAAACGGCAGCCGAATTAACTTGCTCCTGCTGATACACCAAAGCCCACGTGCGCGGCTGAATACGGGCACGCTTCTTACGCAACCGCGGCCCATCCCACTTAGGAAACAAACCATCCTCACGCGCCTCAGCCATATCGCCACGCGCACCCTGCTCCGGTTTATGCGCCGCAGGCCACAACGTCACCCAATCCGTCGGATCCTCGTGATACTCCAACACGGCAGGCATCGACAAATACGACCACGGGGAAACCTCCTCCGGGTACCTGGCAGGGTCACGCAAAGCCACATACAAATCCTGACCAGCCAAACGAGTACCCACCACCAACAAACAACCAGACGTAGACACACGCGAAGAAACCTCCGCCTGCAACCACTCAATCTGCTTCTCATACTCATGCGCGTTAGTACCATCAACGCAGTCATCCAAAATCACAAGATCAGCACGCGCCCCATACACGTGACCACGAATACCAAGAGCCTGAACAGTAGGATCCTTCTCACCCGAATCCCGAGCATCACTCGACACGTAAATCAAGTTTTGCGTCCACGAAGCCGAATTGTTGTGATAACCACCCGTAGGCGCATACTTAATATGAAACTTACTAAACGAATCATGCGTCAAACGGGCCTTCACACCCATAAGAAACTTAGCCGCCATCGACTGCGTTTTCGAAATAATCAAAACCCGAATATTAGGGTCCTTCGCAATCCGATACGTCACATAATTCATAGTCAACGTAGTAGATTTTCCATGCTCAGGAGGCATATTCACAATAACAAGGTCTTCCTCGTTACGCTCCCAATTCATCGAATCATGCAACCAGGAAGGATCACGCCCCTCCATCACATCCACCACATTCCTCATGTGAGGAAACACAGGCGCATCCAGAAACTCAGCCGAAAAATCAAAAAAAGACGGAAACTCACCCTCCGGCACTTCCGCACGCTGACCCCGAGCCGCCAACACAGCCGCACGAAAATCAGGATCCGTACGCTTCCACGTCTCCCACGTCTTCGCAGACCGATCCACACTACGCATCGAATTAGCAACCGTCTCACCCTGCGCGATCAAAGCAAGAACCTTCGCCTTCAAAGGACCAAGGTTCGCACTCGAACCCCGAGGCTTAGAACGCACAGTTTTAGCTGCCACAAAAAACTCCAAACCATAACGTGATGCTTTTGACAGTCAGCATCACTAAAAAGCAGCGGCAACAAAATATTCAGCGGTCAACGAATAAATAAGGGTATACCCTATAAGGGAGTGAGGAAGACCCACAGACTTCCGAACGACCCTCCACGCTCCGGGCCTTGAAGAGGCCCTGCGCTACCCCGCAAGCGGCGCGTAAGCGACGCCCCCCAGCTCGCTCCCTGCCGTCGCTCGCAGCCCCCCAACTACGCGAAGCCTCCACTTATATATACCAACGACAAAACGACACAGGGGAAAGCAAAAAAGCAAATGTGTCCAAGATCACACCGTTTATAGGGGCGACACGCCCAAGCGCGTTGTAAGCAGCCCATTAATCCTACATTTTTAGATGCACTACGTAATACTAATCCGGCCCCAAAAAACAATGGGGCGGGTCGGTCGTGCGCGCGTGCCACGCGCTCCCGCGACCCCGCGCACCGAGGGCGCATTTGCAACGCTATGCGCACCACGTGAGGCGAGGCAGGGGGAGGGGGCATCGAAAATTCCTGCCCATGTATGCGCGATCTCGGGGAGTTCGCGGCCGTGTGTGTAGTGCGGCCTTGATTGGTGGAGTGTAAGTGCGCGGC
>Ga0196901_1000937_pt1 | contig 14909 bp, 17 predicted proteins | sample CB_VirMetaG_FD_169099 | JGI IMG/M metagenome (GOLD analysis project Ga0196901, IMG submission 169099) | Freshwater to marine saline gradient viral communities from Chesapeake Bay - CB_1504_1 Viral MetaG (v3) (version 3) | ecosystem: Environmental > Aquatic > Marine > Coastal | place: USA... | reverse complement strand
TGGAAGTACATCTGCTGGTGGAGACACTACACAGTTTGCAGTAGATAGAACTGGAAGAGTTTTTGCTAGCAATGTTCAGATATCTGGTGGTGGCATAGATATAGGCGCACTACCTGCAAACCTATCTTCTGGATTTCATGTTACATCTGCAGGACTAATGTATGCTACAGGTGCAACAATTAATGGAGCTATAACAGCAACTTCAGGTAGTATTACAGGAAACTTCCAGGTAGTTTCTGGAACATTTTATACTGGAACAAGTCCAACAGATACCAGTGTTCTTATTAATGATAAAGGATTGGCATCAATTGGTTCAAGCAATGTAACACTTACTGCCATGCTTAATACTCCAATATCTTCAGGAAACATTCCTATTGGTAGTCAGCCATCAGTTGGAACACTGCCTAATGCAATTTCATTCTTTACTCAGGCAGCATTAATTGGTGGATGGGTTGTAGACTCTACAAAGATTAAAGATAGATCAGAACAATTTGTTCTTGACTCAACAAATAAGTATATCCAGATTACTGGAGTTATAGATGTTTCTACAAACTTTAGAGTAGAACTTGGAACTGGCACAAATGTTTTCTCAGCTGGTGTAGAAGGACAAACTCCTAGTGTATTTATTACAAGAGCAGGACTGCTGACTGCGAACAGTGCTACTGTTAGAGGAACGGTAGAAGCTTCAGGCGGATTTTTTGGAACAGATGGTAGCACAAGATGGACAATTAATTCAACAGGAATAGAGGCAAGTGGATCTGCCAAGATAGATTTATCATCAGGTGGATTTATACAGGTTGGTGACTATCAAATTAAAAGCAATTCAACAGATTTTACTGTAACACAAATAAGCAACGGCTTAAATTTAATTAAAACAGAGTCAGTATCAGGAACAACAGAAGATCCGCTAAGACTATTTCTTGGTGATACTACTAGACAGGTTGAGGTTGCAAAGTCTGCACAGATCTCTGGTAGTGGAACAACCTTACAGTTTGGAGCAGATACAGCTACAAATAACGCATACAGGTCTGGCGGTCTAAGAAACATGTACACAGTTTCACAAGGAAATGCATCATCTGCAATATATCCAAGTGCAGTAAAAGGCGATGTATTGTTAGTATATGATTCAACACAAGGGCTATAATAATGCCTTTATATTTAAAAACTTCAACTGCTACAAACTCATGGAGAAAAGCAGCAAGCCTTTATCTAAAAACATCAATAGCAACAAATTCATGGAGAAAAGTTGTTAGTGCTTTTATAAAAACTGCAGATGGATGGCAGTTAATTTTTGGTGTAGTTGGACCTCAGATAGAGACTCCGCTAACAATATCTTCAAATAGTACATCATATCCAGCAACACTTACAGGAAGAAATTACCACTGGGATTCAGGCACCACATTTACATCTAAGTTTCAAAAATCTAGTTCTAGTAATGGTCTTTGGAGTGATATAACTACATTTGAAAATATTTTAAATCCATCCTCTGGATCTTCAAATACAAAAACATTAATATTGCTAGAAAGTCATTTTATATTAAATCAGCCATCAACATTTTTTAGGTTTGTTGTGCGTGCACAAGACTCTGTTTCTGGAAGAGAAACAATAGAATTTAGTTCTCCAATAGAAATATCTGTTCCTGATGCTGTTATGTCACACACTGGCGATCCAATAGTTGCTACTTCAACAACAATTAGCATACCATTTACATATAACTTTGCTTTAGAGTACTATATAGTAGAAACATATGACGCTTCAGGTTTGGTATCAAGCACAACAGTTAACACTCCATCAAGCCCAATTGTAGTTGAAGACTTAACACCAGAGACAACTTACGATATTGTCATATATCCATATAACTTTGTAGATATGGTAGGAATAGCACTTCTTGGAATTGGAATAACAACACTGGCAGGAGTGCCTGGACCTGTAATACTTTTAACTAGGTCAACAGGAAATGGTGGATCTAAAACTTTTACATGGTCTGCACCTACAACTGGAGGAGCAGTTGCATCATATGAGTATCAACTAAATAGCTTTGGATTTATTAATAATGGTTCTTTAACATCAGTAAGTTTGACTGGGCTTTCTGGAACAAATACATTTCAAGTAAGAGCAGTAAATTCAAGCGGAAATGGAACTTCCGTATCAACTGGATCGTTTATTATACCAACAATTAACTCTGGACCAACAGCAGGGTCAATAACTTCATCGTCTGCAACAATATCTTGGACATCATCTAATCAGTCTTCATATTCTTTATCCGTACCTGGAGCAAGTGGAACACCATATACTGGTACAACAGCAACATCCAGATTTTTATTTCTTTCAGAAAGCACATCCTATACACCAACATTAACAATAACTTCATCAACTAATGACACAGCAACCACACAAGGATCTCAATTTACAACTCCTGCTGCTACCGTTCCACCATCTGGTGGTACAGTATCAGTAAATCCTACAACTGGAATTGCTGGATCTACAACATTTACCGCATCAACATCTGGTTGGACTGGTACTGCTCCAATAACATTTGCATACTCTTGGCAATATTTTAATAATAGCTTTCAATGGATTCCTATTGCAACTGGAACGACCTTTGCTCCAACACTAGCACAAAATGCTACAGCTCTTGCTTGGCGTGTTGTTGTAACAGCAACAAATACTGCAGGAAGTGCAACTGCAACTGGAAGCTTTACAGTTAATAATCCACAACCAGCGCTAATACCTACTTTTGGACCCAACACATCAACAACTGGGGGATTTTTTGGATCAGTCACAAACTATGATGCAAACTATACATGGGGAATATCTGCATCTATTGGAACAGTAACATGGAGCTCTCCTTCAGGAAGTACAAGAGCTTTTACTGTAAGCGGTCTGTCTGCTGGACAAAGCTCAACAGTTACTGTTACAACAAGTAGGACTGGATATAATAATGGAAGTGCACAAACAACTGGATCTGCTTCAGCTCCAGTTTTATACACAGTAACATGGAATGCTAATGGTGGATCTGTTTCACCTTCATCAAATACAGTAAATGCTGGAGCCTCTGTTACTCCACCAACACCAACTCGTTCTGGATATACATTTAACTATTGGAGAAACCCACTGTCTGGTGGAGATCCAATAATTATATATGCTGGAGTACCTTACACGCCAACTGGTAACATTACATTTTATGCTATATGGACTCTTAATGTTTCAATCCCATCTGGAGGTTCAGTTTCACTAACTGGAGGATCTACTGCTGGAAGTGTTATCACTGCATCAACAAGTGGATGGAGTGGTTCTCCAACCTCTTATGATGTTTACATTACAACAGCATTGTCTCCAAACATTCCAACATCTTCAAGTAGCCGTGTTGCATCTAGCGGCGGAGGTTCATCAACCACCTACACTATTACATCTTTTGATACAGTATCTCCTGTAAATATATTCAGAGCCTTTGCTACCGCATCAAACTCTGCTGGAACTTCAGGTGTAGTTCAGTCTTCAAACACTATAACAGCTCAGTCATCTGGAAGTGTGCCAGCAGTTCCAACAGGATTAAATAACGTATACAATGGTGGAACTAGCTATACGTTTAGTTGGACAGCAGTCAGTGGTGCAACTAGTTATCAAATAATACCAGTACATGCTTTAAGCGCTGCTGGCGCCTCAGCCTCAGAAAAAACATCTAGAAACTTTACTAGTGGATCTACATACGATAGCTCAGTAGACGGTGGTAATAGCTCAACGTATGTATCTTTTAAAGTAAGGGCAACAAACTCATTTGGAAGCAGTGTATATTCAGCAATATACACTCCCTATAGGTAATAATATGAATAATATAGAAAAAATACAGATAATTAATGATAGGATAAACAATCTAACAAGCATTATAGATAATTTATCATACGGAATATCTAATATACCCTGGGAAGAATCAAAGGGTATTGACACAAGACAGTCTAATCTAAATGACTATAGGCTTCAAAAAGAAGCATTAGAGCTAGAAAAACAAGCCTTGACTAATCAAGGCTAAATGATATAATTATGAAAGGAGGGCAAAATGATAGGTAATATATATAAGATAGAAAGAATAGAAGAAAGACTTAGTTTGATCAGACCTCACATAGTTGCGCTTCAAGAAGATATTGAGAATAACCCCATATCGGATGATCCAAGCAAACCAAGTAGGCAGTCAGTGTTAAACGATTTTTTGCTTATGTCTGAAGCTTTGAATTTAGAGAAAAATTCTCTAACTAATGATATAATAGAATAGGAGGAAAAAATGACATCAATGCTAACCAATGAAGAAAAGTCTGCAATTGTAAATCAGCATATCAAGAATGTTGAATACTCTATATACAATATTGAGCTTTCAGTAATTGCAGAAAATGCAGTCTCATCACCAGATGCAGACAAGATTACTTCTTTAAATAATCAGCTAGCTGATCTAACTGCACAAAAAACTGCACTTGAAGCAGAGCTTTCAGCACTATAAACAAAATAATTAAAGGGTGGAAAATGGAAAACAAGGCAGAACTTATTATTATGGCTTTACAGCAACGTATTGGTGAGTTAGTTTCTAACTATGAGACACAAATTGCAGTACTTAGAGCTGAGATCACACAGTATTCTCAGGAACAAGAAGAAAAGAAACAGGCAGCAGAAGAATATTCTAAAAGCCTTGAAGAAAAAATTTCTAAGTAAGCCAAAGGGATAAATGTTAAAATGTAATAGATGCAATGGGCGTGTCTTTGTAGATAGACAGTATACGACTGTTGACCATATAGAGACAGCCTGCATTGCGTGTGGGCATAGAAAATTCTATCACCCACCTTCGGCAACGAATGAGGGACAATGGATACTTCAAAAGGAAAAATCCAGAGCCAAGCATACAATAACGAACCTGTAATTAAAGGTAAGGTTAAGGTATGGTTTATTAATGGTGATCTTGTAAAGGTCTACCATAGCTCTCGTTCTACTGGAATGGTTACATTTTATAATATAACTAAAGATCGTTTAGAAACATGCTTGCTTTCTGATTTTAAAAAGAATCGTGAACGAGCATACAGTGTAGCAGAAACTGCTAAGCTTGTCAATAGACATAGAAAATATATGCCAAGCTTAATTAAACGAGGAGTGATTCCTCCACCAATAGGTGCAAAGCTCAATGGTGAAAGAGCATGGCAGATTAGATCATATTATTCTGAATCCCATGTTAGAGAGATACGTTCTATATTAGCAAGCATACATATTGGGCAGCCAAGAAAAGACAAGTTGGTGACTAATAATATGACTCCTACAAGCCAAGAACTGACTAGGCGTATGGGTGACGGTATACTTACGTATACTAAGACAGAGGATGGTAGGTTTATCCCTGTTTGGAACGAAACGATGTAGCAGTATTTTGTGATATAATTTAAGAAGAATATTATAGTAAAAATAGTATTTATATAGCTAATAGGAGAAATGATGAGTGCAGCAACAACCAACTTGATAATTGATCAAGGCGCAACATGGGAGATTACATTTACTTATAAGAATACTGACGGTACTCCAATCAATCTTACTGGCTACACTGCAGCATTGCAACTTAGAACAAGCTATGATGCATCATCAGCTGCACTATCACTATCTTCTGGAAGTGGAATAGTCTTGGGAGGAACAGCTGGAACTATAGCAGTTACCGCTACTGCAACACAGACTGGATCACTTACAGCAGGCGAATATGTATATGACCTTGAAATAACATCTTCATCAGTAGTAACACGTCTTGTTCAGGGTCGCATAACTGTAACCCCACAGGTAACTAGATGACAGATGTTGTCAACATAGATAATACCCAAGTAATCTTAGATGTTCAAAGTAACAATTTAGTAGTTGAGGTATTGCCAGCAAACTCAATAGAAAATGTTGTTATACAAAACAGCAATAGTCTAGACATATATCAAGCTAGTGGAATTATTGAGATTTCAGCTGGAGAAAGCATTCAAGGACCAAAAGGCGATAAAGGAGATCCTGCAGCAACAATTACAGTTGGATCAACAACAACTGGTAATTCTGGAACATCAGCTTCTGTAACAAATTCAGGTTCATCAAGTGATGTCGTTTTAAATTTTACAATACCTAAAGGCGATACTGGAGCACAGGGTATACAAGGTATACAGGGGGATATAGGTTTAACAGGACCACAAGGACCACAGGGAATTCAAGGCGAAACAGGGGAACAAGGTCCACAGGGAATTCAGGGTGAAACAGGACCACAAGGTATTCAGGGTATTCAAGGTGAGCAGGGTATTCAAGGAATTCAGGGTATCCAGGGTATTGATGGAATGTCTACTGGTCGTTACTATTACTTTAATAATTCAATAACAGAGTTAACAGGTTATAAGCAGCTTGGTTTAGAGCCAACAACTGCAACTCAATCAACAACTACAAACTCTGTAGCAGGTTCATCAACAGAATTAATTGAACAGTTTATTTCTGAGCCATTTGATTTTACACTTATTCCTGGAGGAATTCAAAGATTTTCACTATTCTTTACAAAACAAGCAATTAACAATGAAGTATATGTATTTGTTCGTTTAAAATTAGCAGACAATGATGGAACAGTTATTGCAACTGTTGGAGATACTGATGAAGTGCTGATTGGATTTGATTCATTAAATCCAGTGATGGTTGAGTGTGATATTGTTTTGCCAACATCTTCCGTATCAGCAACTGATAGAATGATTGCTGAAATTTATGTTCGTAATAATGATAGTTCTCCTAAAACAGTTGATTTTTATACAGAAGGCTCACAACATTATTCATATGTAGTTACATCTCTACAGGCACCTCAAGGTCCAGTTGGTCCACAAGGGCCACAGGGAATCCAAGGAGAGCCTGGTCCAGCAGGTCCTCAAGGTCTTCAGGGAGAGCAGGGAATCCAGGGGATACAGGGAGAAACAGGTGCCACAGGACCACAAGGAATCCAGGGAATCCAAGGAGAAACAGGTCCGCAAGGCGAGCAAGGAATACAAGGTGTTCAGGGTTTAACAGGTCCAGAGGGACCTCAAGGTATTCAGGGAGAAGAAGGAACTCAGGCTACATTTTCTGTTACATCAGCAACACCACCAATTTCTCCAGTAGAAGGACAAGCTTGGTTCAACTCTTTAAATGGTAAGAGCTATATATATTATGATTCAGTATGGGTTGAGGTAGGATCTTCTCTTTCTGGTCCAGCAGGTCCTCAAGGAGAGCAGGGAATACAAGGTGAAACTGGCCCTGCAGGACCGCAAGGAATTCAGGGAGAACAAGGCATTCAGGGAATCCAAGGAATTCAAGGAGAAACAGGACCAGCTGGTTCTAACGGAGGTAACTGGACTCTTCTTGGAACATATCAAGCAACATCAGGATTCTTTTCATCTTTTACTGGATTAAATGGAGCATACAAAGAATTAATTTTAACTTGGGACGGATGTTCTTGTACGGGTTCACCAATAAATAATAACTATATTTATATTAGAATTAATGGTGTTCAAGGAGATTATTCCAACTATACTGGAATTGCTCAATATTATTTTAATGGTAGCAATTATGGTAATGGCGGAGGTCTTGGTCAGTTTTTAACCTATAACTATGGCTCAGGATTTTTAAGAATTACAAATGCAAATAGTACTTCTGCTAAGGGTTACTATATGTCTCATAGTGGATTAATTAATAGTAGTGCAACATCAACTTTACAAATGGCACATCAAATTCATAGCGGAAGATTTACACAAGCAAGCGTTATTAACTCAATTAACTTTCAAGTTATTAATCAAACTTGGACAGCAGGAGAATGGAATTTATGGGGGTTGCCAGTATGATGGAAATTACAGAGTTTGATGTATCACAGGGTAGACTTATAACTAGAACTTTATCAGTAGAAGAAGCAGCAGAAATTATAGCAATTCAAAATTCTGGTTTAAAAGTTTTTAGCTATAATGTAGAAGATACATATCAAGATAAATTTAACATGTTAGTATCTCAATACGAATCTGCTGGGTATACTAGAGAAGAAGCAGAGTCTACAGCTAGATTCATTATAGGAGACAACTAATGGCTATAGATTTTCCAAACAGCCCAATACTAGATGAACAGTTCACTGCTGGAGGAAATACATGGATTTGGGATGGCACCGCTTGGACTTTACAGAGAATTTCTACAGGAGAACAAGGGCCAAAGGGTGACACTGGAGATACAGGGCCAATGGGCCCAGAAGGACCACAAGGATTGCAGGGCATCCAAGGCATTCAGGGTGAAACAGGTTTAACAGGTCCTCAAGGACCACAAGGAATTCAGGGTATACAGGGAGAAACTGGACCAGCTGGTGTAATTGAAGTAAATACAGCGGTAACAGGATTAATTGAAAATGCTTCAATAGTTACATCAGCAACAACTGGATCAATAAATATAGATACAAAGACTTCAACAATATACTATTATACAACTGGATCAACCTCATCGTTTACTTTAAATGTAAGAGGAGATAGCTCTACAACATTAAATTCTATGATGACAACTGGACAATCAATTACTGTGGTATTCTTAAATACAACGGGTGCTTCTACAGGATCATATCCAACAAGTTTTTCAATAGACAGTACAGTTGTAACCCCTAAATGGGTAGTTGGAGTTTCTCCAACAGCAGGAAATTCAAACTCTGTAGATGCTTATACATACACAATATTTAAGACAGGATCTAGCACATACTCAGTGCTTGCTTCTCAAACTAGATACGCATAAGGATAAATATGTCTCATTGGGCTGAAATAGATGAAAACAATTTAGTAGTAAGAGTAACCGTTGGAGACAATAATGATCCAAACGGAGATGAAGGCTATCAGTGGCTTATAGAAAATTTAGGCGGAACATGGGTAAAAACATCCTATAACAATACTATAAGAAAAAATTTTGCAGGAATAGGTTATGAATACAATGAATCACTAGATGCATTCATTCCCCCAAAGCCTGAGTCAAATCATTCTTTTATTTTAGATTTAGATACATGCAGATGGAAAGCACCAATTGAAAAACCAAAAGGAAATTATTATTGGGATGAAGATAATATTAAATGGGTGGAGGTAGATCTTGAGTCCATTAATACAAACAATATCTAGTTCATCTGCCAGAGGATTAAGAGGTTTTGGATCAAAACCAAACGCACCAACAATAACATCTCTTACTGTAAATAGTTCAACGCAGGTTACACTTAATTATACGTTAGGATCTAACAATGGAGCACCAACAACTTCTATTACAATAGTTTCAAATCCATCAATATCTATGACATATAGCAACATAGATTTAGATGGATCAATTATAGTTAGTGGATCATTTGCAGCAAACCAAGCATATACATTTACCATGACCTCAACAAATGCTTTTGGCACAAGTGATACGAGCTCTTCATCAAGTTCATTAACACCTTTTGTCACAGCAACAGTAACTGGAGGAACGTTATCATCTGATGCGACTTATTATTATAGAACATTTACTGGCAATGGAACTTTGGGTGTTTCTAATCTTGCAATAAATGCAGATGTTTTAATTATTGCAGGAGGAGGAGCAGGAGGAACAGGTTTTGGTGGAGGAGGCGGAGCAGGTGGAGCTGTTCTTTATTCACCTGTAGGTTTACTTGGCAACACATCAATTATAGTTGGTGGTGGAGGACCTGCAATTAGTGATTCAAATTCTTTAGCTCCTAATGGAACAAATTCTTCATTTGGAAGTGTATCAGCTACTGGCGGTGGCGGAGGCTGGACCTCTCCGATTGGCACTCCAGAAAAAGGAAGAGATGGTGGTTCTGGTGGTGGAGGAGGTGCATCAAGTACAAACGGATATAGTGTTGGAGGAAATGCAGTTTCTGGACAAGGTAACACAGGAGGAAGAGGATATAGAAATGCTTCAAATCCAGTGGGAGGAGGAATTGGTTCTGGAGGTGGTGGAGGTGCTGGCGCAGTCGGTAGCGATGGACCAAATGCTGGTAATGGTGGACCTGGAACAAATATTTACTCTTCATGGGCAAGTGCAACAAACACTGGTGTTTCTGGATATTATGCAGGAGGTGGTGGTGGATGTGCAGGATACTCAACCAGTGGAGCTCTTTCATTTTCAACTTTAGGTGGCAATGGTGGAGGCGGAGCAGGAAGTTATGGTCCAAGCGGATCTAATGGAACAGCTAATACTGGGGGTGGAGGAGGAGCAACTGCATATTACTCAACTTTGGCTGGAGCAGGTGGATCTGGTATAGTTATAGTAAGGTATACAAGAGCTTCCGTAGGAGGCTAATAATATAATTTAGTAGAAGAGTTGTACTATAAAAGACTTTGTGCTATGATTAGTACATAAAGAAAAAACAATGGAAATGGGTGGGGTAATGGAAAACGAATCAACAAAGGTAAATGTAACACTAGGATATACGCTTAATCTAGGTAACTTTCAGTCACTTAGACTTGATCTAGGTATTGTAGATAGCAAGCGTGATGGAGAAACTACAGCAGAGGCTTTTGAGCGTGTATATAAGTTTGTAGAAGACAAGCTAACTGAGAAGATTCAAGAAGCAAAGTCTGAAATCTCAGAGTAATGGCTGAACGCAAAGACCGTATGGCTTTGCTTAGTAGATACTCAAAATTGCACACAGCAAAGTATGAGCAAAAGCCATCTCTAAATATAAATGTTGAACAATGGGCAGCAGACGGACTCATTGAGTCATATGGTATGTCACAGTGCTATGACTTATTAGATTATTATTTTTCTGTTGCACAAGAAGCAAGCTGGAACTATTTTGCTTACAATGCAGAAAAGATTCTTAATGGTAAACTAGATGTAGAACAAGACATAAGAGAACGACAACAACGCAGGGCTAAAGCAAAGGAGTGGCTAAGTGAATAATACAGAAGCTAAGGTAATTTCAGCGGTATTACAAGACAAGCAACTCCATGTACTACTACAAGCAAATGTAGAGACATTGCTTAGAACCCACAATGACGTATGGAACTTCATTCGTCTGTATTCTGAAAATAATGGAACAGTGCCACCTTCATCTCTGGTTGTAGAAAAGTTTAGAGACTTTGAAATCATTAAAGAAGTTGGAGCAACAAAGCACCACCTTGAAGAGTTGCAGACTGAATATCTAAACGATAGCCTAAAAGATATTTTGAGATCTGCTGCAACAGAAGTTCAAAGTGGTCAAGGTGTGACAGCACTTGAAGATCTAATTACAAAGACATCTACATTAAAGAAAAATACATCTTCTATTCGTGATATTGATGCAACAGATATTGATTCTGCTATTGCATATTTTGAAAATGTTAAAGAGCAGCAGGCTTTGGGTCAGCGTGGTATTAAGACAGGTCTTCCAGGGTTTGACAACTACTTACCTTCTGGAATTATGCCAGGACAGCTAGGAGTCTTTTTAGCATACCCTGGTATAGGAAAGTCTTGGATGGCTCTGTACTTTGCTGTACAGGCCTGGAAACAGGGTAAGACACCACTTATCATCTCACTTGAAATGAGCGAGACAGAGGTTCGTAATCGTGTATTTACAATCATGGGTGAAGGTCTTTGGTCACACCGTAAGTTGTCAAATGGTGAAGTTGAACTTGACATGATGAAGAAGTGGCATACAGACAAGATTGATGGTCGCCCTCCATTCCACATTATTTCAAATGATTCTGGCGGAGAAGTAACTCCATCCGTAATACGTGGAAAGCTAGATCAGTACAAGCCAGACTTTGTTGTGGTTGATTACCTTCAGCTAATGTCTCCAAACCAAAAGGCTGATAACGAAACGGTAAAGATGAAGAATCTTTCTCGTGAACTAAAACTCATGGCTATTAGTGAAGAAGTGCCTATTATCGCTATTTCATCTGCTACACCTGATGATGTAAAGGATATGTCTACCGTTCCTACACTTGCACAAACGGCATGGTCAAGACAGATCGCATATGATGCTGACTGGGTTATGGCTCTAGGTCGTGCATCTAACAGCGATATTATTGAGTGTGCTTTTAGAAAGAACCGTAATGGTTTTATGGGAGACTTCCTAGTTCAGTGTGACTTTGATAAGGGTTACTATCGTTACAAGGATTTTGAAGATGGCAAGTAAAGATATTTATACAGAAGAACAAATTCGTCGTGTTCTCAATGGTGCAGGATTAGACATTGAAGCTGAGTTTGGCAATGACTTTATTATCTATTGCCCATACCACAATAACACCAGAACGCCTGCTGGAGAAGTAGCAAAAGATAGCGGATTGTTCTTTTGTTTTGGATGTCAGACAACAAAAAATCTTGTTGAGCTCATAATGTTTACTTCAAACAGATCTTATTTTGAAACGGTACGGTATATTAAAGGCAAAGAGCAACAGTCTGATATACAAACCATAGTAGATAAAGCACTGTATGCACCACCTGATTTTGTTCCGTATGATGAACTATTGATTAAAAGATTAAATAAACAAGCACTTGATACACCAAGAGCAATGAACTATTTCAATGGTCGTAGAGTAAATAAGGACTCTGTTATAAAGTTTGATCTTGGTTATTCTGACAAACAGGGTTCTGTGACTATACCAGTACATTCTCCTGATGGAATGTGCCTTGGTTTTGTTGCTAGAACTATTGAAGGAAAAGAGTTTAAGAATACACCAGGACTACCAAAGAGCAAGGTCTTGTTTAACTTGCATAGGGTTAAGAGTTCTAGTATAGTGTATGTAGTGGAATCATCATTTGATGCAATCCGCTTAGATCAAGTAGGTTTTCCAGCAGTTGCAACGCTGGGTGCTAATGTGTCTGTATCTCAGATTAGACTATTAGAAAAGTACTTCAATAATGTTGTACTAATTGCAGATAACGATGAAGCTGGTAGCATTATGAAAGATAAGTTAGTTGAAAAGCTAGGTCATCTTGTAACAGTTATTAGCTTAGATAAAAAATATAAAGACATAGGCGACATGGATGATGACGAAATTAAAAAGCTGGAGTTCCAGTTTGACAACTCAATCATCTCTATGCTAAAATAAAAACAATAAGAAAAAAAGGAGCAGGACAAAATGGCAATTGTAAAAGGACTAAAAAACATTAACGCACTAGTAGACAAGCCAAAGTTTGAAGGCACAGGTACAAAGGTTCGTTGGTTCAAGATCGCTGATGGACAAGCAGTAAAGATTCGCTTCATTGAAGAACTAGATGAAGACTCAGCAAATTATAATGAGGCTCGTGGCCTTGCACTAGTTGTATCAGAGCATACAAATCCAAAGGACTACAAGCGTAAGGCTGTAGACACTATGGAATCAGAAGGTCGTGACTGGGCAGAAGAAATGCACCGTAAGGATATGAAGGCTGGCTGGCGTGCACGTCTTCGTTTCTATTGCAACGTTCTTGTAGATGATGGCATTGAAGCACCATATGTTGCAATTTGGAACATGGGTGTTAGCAAGCAATCTGCATTTAATACTATTCGTGAGTATGCACTTGAAACAGGTAGCATCTCAAATCTTACTTGGAAGGTAAAGCGTAATGGTCAAGGTACTGAAACAAGCTATACACTTATTCCAAGTGGACCAGATTCTGCACCATTTGATTGGGCAGGAGTTGAACCTTATCCATTGGAGAAGGCTCTGAACAAGGTTCCATACGCAGAACAAGAAGCCTTTTATCTAGGCTTTGATACTCCTTCATCTTCTTCATCAGCAAACACTGACTGGTAATTAGATGAACTACGTTGGCTTACACGTCCATACACACTACTCCTTAATGGATGGTGTTGCTACTCCAGAAGAATACGTGAACCGTGCAGTTGAGTTAGGAATGCCAGCATTGGCTATTACTGACCACGGTACTTTATCTGGGCATAGGGAACTGCACCGTATTGCAAAAGCAAATGGAATTAAGCCAATACTTGGTGTAGAAGGCTATATGACGACTAGTATGGCAGACAAGAGAGCAAAGGCAGACCGCCAAGATCCTCTTGACTTAAACTATCATCATATAGTCCTTCTCGCTAAGAACCAAGTTGGTCTTGAGAATCTTAATAAGATTAATGAGATTGCATGGACAGATGGTTTCTTTAGTAAGCCACGATTTGATTTTGAAACATTAAGCAAGTACAAGGAAGGCTTAATTGTAACTTCTGGTTGCCTAAGTGGATGGATTGCTAAGGCAGTTGAGCTTGGAGAACTTGCTACTGCTAAGCGACATATGCAATGGTTTAAAGAAGAGTTTGGCGATGATTATTATATTGAAGTAATGCCACATAACTCTGCTGAAATTAACAAAGGTATTATTGAATTAGCAGATGCTGCAAAGATTAAGATTGTAGTAACTCCAGACTGTCACCACTCTGATACAAGTCAGAAGGAAGTGCAAGAACTAATGCTCTTGCTTAACACACATGCTAAACTGCAAAAAGATGTAACATACGATAAGTCAAAGAAGTATGACACATTCATGGAACGCCTTGATTATCTGTATGGCGCAGACCGTATGATGAGTTTTAATAAGTTTGACATTCATCTTCTTTCATATGAAGAGATGAAGGATGCCATGGCAAAACAGGGTATTGATCGTGAAGATATGTTCACATCTACCATTGAGATTGCTAACAAGATTGAAGACTATGATATTAAAGAACACCTAGACCTACTACCAGTTCAATATAAGAAGCCAATGAACGAGCTTAAGAAGCTTGCTCTTGAAGGTTTATCTGAAAGAGGATTAGAGGCTAATGAAGAATATCTTGAACGTCTTGATGAAGAGTTAGAGATTATTGGACAGAAAAACTTTGGTCCATACTTTCTAGTTGTTCGTAACATGCTTAACTGGGCAAAGAGTGAAGGTATCATGGTAGGTCCAGGACGTGGATCTGCAGCGGGTTCTTTGTTGTGCTA
>Ga0196901_1000936_pt1 | contig 14910 bp, 21 predicted proteins | sample CB_VirMetaG_FD_169099 | JGI IMG/M metagenome (GOLD analysis project Ga0196901, IMG submission 169099) | Freshwater to marine saline gradient viral communities from Chesapeake Bay - CB_1504_1 Viral MetaG (v3) (version 3) | ecosystem: Environmental > Aquatic > Marine > Coastal | place: USA... | reverse complement strand
GTCTTTATATAACTGTCTACTATCTTCTATTTTTCTTCTAAAGTCACTTTTAGTTTCTTGTTCTTGTTCTTTTTTACCTATATCTCCACTTAGTAAACTTTCTTCCATATCTCCAGCAAGTAGACCTTCTTTTGTTTTTTCTTTTGTTTCTTTTCTTTTTGTTGATGGGGTAGTGGTATCTTTATCACCAAATTTTATTTCCCCTGCTTTATCTATATCTTCACCAGTAGACAATATAGTATCTATTTTATCTCTTAACACTTCCAATTCTTGCGATGGGTTTGGTTCATTTTCTAAAATAGTTTTTACTTGTGCTAATTTTTCTTTATCATTACTTTTTATTAACTTATTTACTTCTTTTGTTAAATACCCTGCATCAATAGGTACATCTCTAAGCTCTTCAGGTCTATCTTCAGGCGCTACAGGCATAATAACATCAGATGCACTTACTTCAGAAGGCCTACCCAATTGTGTTAAAAGGTTAGCGCCCATTCCAGCAGGGCCTAAACCTGAAAGAAATCTAAGAGCTTTATTTTGTGTTGCGGGGGACATCATATAATCTTTAACTCTACTACCCAACCCTGCTTTAGGAATACCAGGCAGTTCGGGTTGTTTCTTCCTTAAGTTCATAAGAAAGTCTAGACCCTTATTTTTTATACCTGTAAAAAACTTCCCTTTATTTGCATATATTGTACCGCCATCTTTCATAGCAACTAGACCACCTTCAAATGCAGATATTGCACCAGGGACACCTGTTGATTCTGAACCTCTTGGTTCTCTTATAGCCGCTTGTGGTGAAGGCTCACCTTCTAGACTTTTAGATGCTACGTTTACGGGCGCAGATTGAGATATTGTTTCTAAAATAGTAGGTTGTGGGTTAGGGATATTTTGTGCTGCAAATGCATTTGCATCTCTACCTACTTCTGATAAAGCAGTCATAATCATCATACCTTCAAGAGCAGTTGTAGCCCCTGGTGTATTTATTTTTTGTATTAATGATTGTGGGTTTTCTCTTGCTACATTTTTATATAGTTCTATCTCTTTTCTAATAGTCATAATTAGCCCTTATGCTGTAGGAGATTTAAATAAGCTAGCGGCTCCTATACCTGCTCCTAATAATTGTAAGAATGGGTTTGGTGGAGGGGAGTATTGTTGTTGCATATATGGTGTAGCACTACCTGGGATACCACGAAGAAGACCACTAAGAAACTCCAACTGCTGATATGGTTGTCTTTGTTGGTTTAAGAAATCTTGATATGCTAGATTTAATCTTTGTTGTTCTGCTTCTTGCTCTAGTGTACCAGCACGCTCAATAGCACCTAGTCTCTGTAATTCAGATTGTTGTTGTAACCCTGCTAGCCCTGCAACTTGTTGTGCAGCTGCCATTCTAGAAGCCCTATCTCTTTCAAATTGGTCTCTTGCTTGTTGGAACGCAGCTTGTGAACCTCTTGCTTGTGCATCTGCCAACATTTGTTGGGTTCTTCCTATCTGACCACTTTCTAGTAGACCTTGTCTTGAGCCACCAAATGAACCTATTTTTGCAGCTTCACTACGAATACCTTCTAATGCTTTAGCGCCTTCTGATGTTATATTTCTTTTTTCTATGTCAGTTACTGCTTGTTGATAAGGTGACATATAAAATTGTGCTTGTGGTGTACCAAAAGTCTGCGCTCCCGATGCAGTTAGTCCTACAGCTTGGTCATATAGTGGTGATGCTTCTAGTCCTTTATACCCTTCCAAAGCACCTCTTTGTGCATCGGACATCCCAGCTATTCTTTGACCTTGGTAAGGAACATAACTTTGTCTAGAGAGAGCTTGTCCTCTCTGCATAATATCTTTAGCATACGGTTGTAGCTCAGGTGCGTACCCTACTTGATACCCTGTTTGTGTAGAAGGTTCTGCTGGTTGCCCTCCACCACCACCAAATATTCCACTAACAACACTACCCATAATATATCTCCATATTTATATAAACTTACATTTTTGTTTTGGTAGGACTAAAGTTACTATGTCTCCACCATTTGCATGCATTTTTTCAAACCTATTAATCTCTATAAAATTCAATCTTTTAGCAAACTCAATTACGTCTTTATTTAAACCATTAACCACACCAATAAGCATGTTAACCCCAACGACATTAAAAGGATAATCAAACATACTAACCAGAAGCTCTCTGGGCGTGTATCTGCATCCAAGTACAGACGTAATATGTATCTGTAGAGTGTCTTGCTTATGGTTATTATAACCGACAACCCACTTAATATAACGCTTTTTATCAATCCAAACAAGTAGTTGCAAGTCTGGAGAGCTTTTTGTAAACGTGCCTTCATATAATATTTTTTCCGCTGCTTCTTTATCTTTACCTTTTGGTATTATAACCACTAGGCGGGTAGGAAGTCTTCTGCGTCTGTTTCAGGCAGCTGTCTTGTTTTTCCAGTCTTTGCTACTCTAATTCTGTCCATCATATCATATAACTCTTTAGCACCAGCATTACTAGAGCCATTACCTAGCATAGAAACTACATCTGCGGGTACTATAAATTCACCATCAGAAACTCTGAGATTTTGCCCACCTTCAATGACTCCAGGTATTTCATCACTCATACCATCGCCCTCTCCATTTATCATACCTTCTACCTGAACTCCTGAAGTATCAAAATCATCACCGTCTTGTACAGCATTTATCTGTCCACCTTCAGCGGCATAAAAACCATATGGGTCGCCTGTAAAATATCTATATTCACTTGTGCCTAATCTTTTTCTTTCTTCTTCGGTAGGGAATCGCACAGTAGGGCTATAGTTTTCTGTAACTAAATTTGCATCTGTACCAAAAGTAGGTCTTCTATATTCACCTTGTTGCTCTGTTGCTAATGCACTAGAGCTTCCAGCTAAAGCTGGAATTATTGAACCTGCCCTTTGCGCCATAGTCTCATACTGTGGGCCTCTTGCTATCGCATCTTTAGTTTTATCCATTAATCCACTAATACCTGTTTTTGCTCTACCCGCCATATTTTTTGCATAGTCCATACCACGAGACATTAAACCAGGTTGTTCAGGTAAGACAGAGATTGTTGGGTCAGTAGTTGGTCTAAGCATATTTAACCCTGCCTGTTCTCCCGTTGCAATCATGTTTGGTGGGGGTGCAGGGGGCGGCACAAAATTATTAGCATCAACTAACGCTGCTTGGTCTTGTGCTATACCAAAATTAGTTGGGTATGTGTCAACTCCTGGTCTAAATGCATCGGCTGCCCCTATATTTTTTGGCATACCTGCACCTAAAACACCTTCTCCAGTCATTGCCTTGCCGCTTTCTGCTACTATATTTGTTGGGTCTTTTATTGCTATTGATTCGTCTGGTCTAACTTTTTGCCCCATTTGTGTGCTAGGCATAAGTTTTTGCATTAGACCTGAAGTAAAACCAGCAGTTAAACCAGCATTTAGTGCTTCTTGTGAGTTAGCACCTGTTAGTTTAGCAGAACCAAATGATATAGCAGCGTCCGCTGCAGCTTTACTAGCAATATTACCCAACCCCATAGCACCAAATTTACTTGCTAATACTGGCGCACCAAAGTACGCTAGAGCAGCAGGTGCTACTGTTTTAAATATTTTCATACCCTTTTTACCTAATAGTTTTTTCAAACTAAACATTTCAGGTAATCCTGTTTGGGGGTTTTGAGTAATACCTGTAGGAGATAAAGAAGCTAAACCTGCAACCTCATCTTCTGACATATGCACGAGTGTGTCGTCACCGTACCTACCTTGGTCTTCTAAATTTTTAATTTGTTCTTGGGTTTCTGAACCTTTACCTAGAACCTGATTTAAAGCTGTTATTCCTTTAGCACTTAGTTCCATATTACGCTACCTTTAATGTACCACTATCATTGTAGATTGTACCTGCATCTAATCCTGACGCTGACGTGGGTAAGTTAGTTAATTTAATCTTTAGCTCCCCCGCTGCATTACCATTAAACTCAATCTCAGTTTCACCAGAGTCGTTCAAATACTGGTCTATTATAACATTTTGATTTGAATCTAGCACCTGTAATCTTGCAGTTTGGAAGACAAGGGGGACTTCATTTTGTGAAAAGAATAATCTTAATACACGATTCAATTCATCAAAGTATCTTCTCTCATATGTATTTGGTGGTATCGGTAATACAGGTGTTGTCATTATCGTCTTCCGTCTGGTTTAATATCAATTCGTGGAGTACCTAGTTGCCATTTTGTACCGATAGCTGTACTTCCATCTATTTTAAATTTTAACTGCCTACCTCTAACTCTTATATCTACTTGATTAGTATACAACTCTTGAGGAGATAATGCACTAGCTTGTACTGTTTTTCCTGTCTCACTCGTGTATCCTCCACCCGTATAATTTCTAGGTGTAAGGGTCAAAGTAACATCTGGGTCAATAGATGTAGAGCCTGTAAATGTTAAATCAGGTATCATTCTCCAAACATAACTAAATTGATGTCCATCACCGATATCAAAGTCAGCAGACTCAATATAAGAACCAATTGCAACAGAGCTTGTACCCGATGCATCGTCAACTCCTACCTCATGGTTTAGCGCTCGTCTATTATAATCAAACGCAATCGGAGAAGGTCTAAGACCACTATCTAACCATGCACTTCTACTCAATGAACCATAATACCAAATGTTTTCTAGATAGTTATAAATCACATAATTATCCATTTGTGTACTTATACCTGTAGGATAAAACCACCATATTTCATTAAAGGCTTCATTAGTGCCTGAAATAACTTGAAACTCTTGTTCTGTATTTATATTATCGTATACAAAAGTTCTAAGGGTACTTGGCAATGCTCTTACCTGACCATCATAAACATAGAATTTATCTTTACCCATCCAAAACACAATATTATTTGCAACAGATACAGCGTTAGGAGAAATAAGTGAGATATGATTTGCAAGTAAATTAAAACTAAACACATACGGTACACCCACATACTGCATTGTATAAACAGCGGTATCAGTAAATATTAATATCTCTTGTCTTGTTTTAACTGCACTTATAATCTGACTACCTTGTTCTAGTCTAAAATCACCTGCACTATTGGTAGAAAGTGGTCTCCAATCTTGATAGTCTTCTGAACTTGCCCATCTAACAAGCAATGGGTCGAAAGCACCTGTACCGTTTTGCTTGTCTGCGCCAAAACAGATAACATGCCTTGCCTGGTCGGAAACTAAACTATAAGTTACTTGAGTTGGGATATAAGTGAGATTTGAGCCACCTGCTTCAGTAGCAATACCTAATATTGAACGCATTCGATAAGTTATATCACTACTACTAGTATATGGAGCGCCTGTCTTAAAAGCTGGAGAACCGTTTTTATCTAAATAATAGATATCTCCTTGGTATAAGTTAGTTATAATATCCTCACCATAATTATCATGTACCCACAAACGTATCTGGTCTTCTAAATTAGCAACACCTGTTGTACCCCAAACTGAAGTAGTTGTTCCGATAGTTGTTAAAGATACAGCACCACCGACACCTGTTGCAGTTGCATCTGCAGTATAGGTTTTATCACCTATAACTAAACTAATTGAATAACTGTTCGCATCTATATATGTAATTTGAAACGTCTTTAGCATAACTTCATCACAATCTATAGCAGTGCGTCCATCCCCAGATATGGCAAACGGAGTACCAATAGAAGTAAACCTAACGTAATCTCCTGTGCTTAGTCCATGCCCTGTATGGTTAACAGTAATTGTAGAGTTAGATGAAGTTGTATCAAAAGGGTTTGTTAGAGCAACAGTTGTGGATGTAGGCCATGTACCCGAACTCCAACCTGCTGTAAAGGTAAATACTTCAGCACCAGGAGAAATTTGATACTCTGCTTCAGCAGAACTACCACCACCTGAACCTGTACTAGTAGCCGCAGTATCGACCTCAATAGTATATGAATCTGCATCTATATAAGTTAGTCTATACCCCTCTGTTCTATTTAACTCATCTGCGTCAATACCATTTGTAGTAGTTGCATTTTTAAAAGTTACATACGTGCCATCGTCAGCATTATGCCCTGTATCTGTTACAGTAACAGTAGTTGAACCTGATGTCGTTGCAAATGGGTCTGTTCCTAAAGTAGAAAGGGTTTCTCTTGCAGGGGTTTTATCAGAAAATGTCTGACCATCTAAAACATAGTATTTAATATTTGTGCCTACACCAACAAGGTTATCACCATTCAAAGCAATCCAGTTTATGAGCGTTCTTGGAGTACCAATAACTTGTGTATTAGACACTCTTGTCCAACCACCTATTTGTTCTGGAAAACCTTTTTTAAAACGTACCTTATCCCCTGCGTACCAACCTTGCTCGTTACTATAATTAGTAATTTCTTTATTGATACCTGGATTAAATTGTAGTTTTTGTAATGGCATTAGGCTAATTTAAATTCTTTAACACCTTGTCTATTTATAACAAGCGCATTTCCTCTTAGTGGCTTGTCACCCTCTGGCACACTTATATGCACCCATGAATCAAACTCCAATATACATTGGTCATAGCCAAACCCGTTACGTACAATGTGTTCCATTAATTCTTTTGCTGTCATACCTGGCGATCTTATATCAGCCGCACATCCTCTACGGTGTTGACTGGAGTCTTTTGAACCCACTGCATCGTTAAGCTGTTTTGAGCGATATCCAGAATTTATCATAATGGGTTTACCAAGATAGTCTCTTATTTTTTGTAGTAGTGTTGCGAGTCTCGATAAATTTAAATCAATAACTTCGTCATTAGGAGAGTTGTCCCAACCACGCCTTGCTGCCATATCAGAATGGATAAGTTCTTCATAGGAAAAATTTAATGTAAGTTTTCTCATTTTTTATCTGTCTTTATAAATTCATTTTTTTGTTTTGAACCAGAGCTACTACCAAAGTAGTATGCAACCACAGTACTGGCAGTACCACCAAGCCAGCCGATAGCTACGTTTACTAGCCCTATGTCAGCATTAGGTGTAGGTAAAAAAGTAACAGCACCAATATAACCAAAGAAAGCTAGCATAGTAAGAATAGCTAAAACGGTTGGGGTGTGATCGCCCAGTGCTATTTGTCTTTTCCTTGCACTGTCTCTATCGTCTGCTGATATCTTAGCTAAATCTATATCTAGCTGTTTCATTTGTACTTTGAAATCTGCATCAGCTTTTTTTAATGCCACGAGTTGTTCTGGCGTTGCTTTCTCTACTGCTTCAAATATTTCTTCATTACTGGCTTCATCTTTACCGAGTAGAGCTTTTGCAACCACCCTACCTGCCATACCACCAATCGGGCCACCAAGTGCAGTGCCTATATTAGGAGCAACAACAGAAAGAATTGATTTAGCTTTTTTTAATATATCCATACTTATCCTACTGTTAAAATTGCATTAACTAATTTATATATAATCCAAATAGTAACACCTATTAAAGCACCTAACAAGCCACCCCACATCGTCCATTCGATGACTTTTTGCTTTTTGTAAGCCGCTAACTCTTTGGCTTTTTCTGCTTCTCTTTTTAGACGTATGCGCTCTCGTAAAATCTCTTCATACAAGTCAGCGTTCCCGCTCCAAATTAACTGTTCCTTGAGGTCTTTCTCAGCTTGCCTTAACTTTCGAGCATTCATGACATTGCGCATTGCTTGAGAGTTTATGTTTTTATTTTTATTTTTATCTTTCTCTTCCTGTGCAGCTTTTTGCACATTATCACGATGCTCAAAAAAATCTTGGAGTTTGTCTCCTATTTCAGAAACATCTTGCCCAAACTTAATTGCTTGCTTGATTCCTTTAACAGCAGCGTTGGCTGCAGCAAATGCTGAAATAGGGTCTATCATTATTTTACTCCATTAAATGGCCATGCTTTAGTCGTATCCTCCTCGTCTAAATTAATTTTACGTCTACTTATAATCATTCCTTTTGGTATTTGCAATCTTGCATTGGTATGTTCTGAATCATTGTCATACGTACTTGCAATCACTATATGTTTTCTTGTCTCTGCTATTACAAACCCTAGTGTAAAACATGTGGATTGCTTTATATCCTCTTTCTTTAATTCTTCCCACGATGCATCTGCCATCGCATCATCCCATTCAATAAGATAAATAGGATATTTATACTTCATGTTTTAATAATATATCCTACAGCAACATATGGTGGTAGATTTGCACCTGTACCTGAATCACCTGCGGTAGAGGTATTGCCACTTAAACCGTGAGTATGTCCATTGTGCTGACTAGTTCTATGAATATCAGCCGCACTATTTGTTGGGGATATACTATAACTAAAGTCCCCACCAACGCTCATTCTGCGTGATGCGTATTGATTTGCTGTTCCTTGAGTTTCATTAGTTGTTTGACCACTTCTAAACATTAAATGATGGTGGTTACCACCACTATTTGTATTTCCTGATACAGTATGGCTATGTGAAACAGTTATAGCATCTGCGCTACCACCTGTATCAGCTACACTATATGTAGACCCTGCGCCAATAACAAATTTATCTCTCATATCAGGAACATTAAAGTTACCACCAGAACCACCAAAAGAATACCCTATAGCTGTGTGTAAAGCACCGAAATCAGCAACTAATTTACTTGTACCATCACAGACCAACCACCCTGATGGAGGAGAAGCTATGTTACCCGCCCAGTTAATAATCATACCTGAAGAAAATGCTAGACCACCTATACTAGAAGCCGCCCAAGCTGTACCATTATACGTAAGTACATCGTTTGCTGTAGCTGTTTCATTTAATGCTTGGGGCATAACACTAATAACATCTGAACCATTACAATAAACTAAGGCTTTAAAACCGTAACTAATTTCAACTCCAGTAGCAGCAGATGTCTTAACGTGTATTTTTTGACCTGATGAAGTGAGGTTATGCACAACATATAATTTTTCTTTTTGAGGTACGATGACTTGTCTCGTAGCAGTTATTGTTCCAGTCACTCTTAAAACCATCTGCCTTGCTTCATCCGTAACACCGTTATTTGCAGTAAGCGTATAATCACTATCGCTCATAGAAACTACCGCCACACCTGCAATGGATTCTTCAATGAGTGTGCCTAAGTTTGTATTTGTTGTATCCCCCCAAGTTCCCGATTGGTCACCTGCGGATATAAGTTCTAACCTTAATTTATCTGAGTACGTACTTGCCATAATATTTTCCTATAATTAATTTGGTATATCTGTCCAATTTCCATCTTCGCCATCTGGTATTTCTGTCCAACCACCATCAGGGCTATCAGTTATTTCACTCCATCCACCATCTGGACTATCAGTTATTTCAGTCCACCCACCACTAGGGCCATCTGATATAGCACTCCAGTTACCGTCTGGGCCTTCAGGTATTACCCCCCAAACAAGAGGTAGAGTTGTACCTGATAGTATTTCATCACCTGTAACAGATATATTAGCACTAGCTGATATTGTAACAGAATTAACAGCAAAAGTAACAACTTGCCCAGTTACGGGTATATTTTGAGATATAGCTAGAGTAACTGTTCCTTCTGATAAAGTTACCTCTTGCCCAGTTAAAGATATACGCTGAGATATTGCTAAAGTAACTGTTCCTTCTGATAGAGTTATCTCTTGCCCTGTTAGAGAAACATTAGCGCCTCCTGTTGCAGTAACACTATTTAAGGCACTAGTAATTGCCTGGCCTGTTGGAGATATATTCGCATCTCCTGTTATTGTTACGCTATTTAAAGCACTAGTAATTGCTTGACCTGTTGGAGATATATTTGCATCTCCTGTTACAGTAACACTATTTAATGCACTGGTGATTTCCTCACCACTTACTGTTAAGTTAACGTCAGCACTTATTGTTACTGTACCATCAGATGATGTTATTGCTTCACCTGTTGGTGATACGTTTGCTAATCCTGTTACGGTTACACTACCTAAACCTGAAGTTATTGCCTCGCCTGTTAGTGTGACATTTGCCCCTGCTGTAACTGTTACGCCATTAACTAAGGCTTGTACTTCTTGTCCTGTTAGTGTGACATTAGCTTTAGCTGTAACTGTTACCGTGCCTGATGCACTAGTAATTACTTGTCCTGTTACTGCGTTTAAACTATCAGTTAGAGCTGAATAACTAGTCTGTGAATAAGTATGAAACCCAAACATTACTCGGCATCGGCAATCGTGAGTGTACCTGCATCAACTTGACGCATGATTTCATCGTAGTATCTATTCCCTACAGCAATTGGAACATTCCAAACCACACCATCTATTGTTGCGTGTATACAGGCAATTTCATCATTGTATTTCATATATTGTGCGTTACTTATTTCCATTTTTTTCCTATAGTTCTGCGTCTACCTTAATCTTAGCTTTTCTCAAAACACCTACTCCACCATTGGTTGCTAAAAAACTTTTTGGACTACCAAGATAAGTTACCCAAGTTCCACCACCAACAGTATCATAATAGGTTGTGCCTGGGCTAGTTCTCCAATTTCCATAAACCATCGTAACCAGCGCACCATTACTAAAATTTCTACTACCTTCATGTTCCCCTGTTCTATCATCGTAATATCTACGACATTTTATATCAGTAACCTGATATGGCTCAAACTCGAATCCTGAAGCGGTAGAACCGACCTCTAGTTGACACCCTGTAATATAAAGCTCATTTGAGGTGCTATCAGCAAGATTAACTTGACCTACTGCCCTGTTTGCATTTACTCCTGCCGCCCAAGAAGTTTGTAAAGTTCCTGATGAAAAAGTAGAACCTGCTCCAAACCACCATTGACATCTTAAACTATGGCCGTTATCGTTATCTAAAACTCCTGTAGTATCACCCTCAAAGGTTATTTCTTTTTTCTCCCAAGTATTGGCAGTATCTATCGTATAGGATTTAGAAATATTTCTAGCATTATCAGCATCAATAAGTTCTAAAATATATGTGCCTGTCTTATTAGATTTAATCCAAAAAGATACTGTTACAGCTTTAGCACTAGAAGTTCCTTTCAGTAAATGTTGTAAGTTTTGTCCTTCTAATCTTTGAGGAAATATAATATAATCCCCAGCTGCAGGGCTAGCATCTGCTGTAGTACAATCCCATTTTGTAGAGTAACCAAATCCTTGTCCTGATGGTACATCAGTAGAGCGAGAAGATGTAAATACACCCATACCACCAACACCTATTGCAAACCTATCAACTGTTGAATAACCATCTGTGCTAACAGATGCCGAAGTGCTTCTTTGCCAGACATTCATGCCACCATTGATTAGCAAATTCTTGTTGTTAAAAACAAACGCAGTTCCATCTGGTTGTTCTAGTGCTTCTACTCTAAGTGTACTCATATTAATCCCTTATTAATTCTCCAGGTGTGTTGCCAGCTTCTTTCCACTTTAAATATTCTTGGTACATTGTATTATTTTCATCTAAAGGAATATCCCAACCATCAGAACGTCTTATACCTGTCACTACATCTAAATTCTCTTGGTATTTTACTTCTTGGTATGTAATATCTGACATTTTTTCTCCTTTAATTATAATTCAGCACTGATGGTTACATTAAAACCAAATGTTCCTCCATTACCACCACCAGAATTTACATCAACATTTGATTCTATATTAACGTAGTCTCTAGCTGCAGGAGTACTCCAACCGTTACCAGCATAAATACTTCCACCACCCCATATACCATCGCCATACCCTCTTACGGCAGAAAAAGACGGAGCCGCTCTCATAGTAACTGGAAACTCTACAGTACCCTGTGTTCTGTTGTTAACTCTAAATAATCTTCCACCACCTCGCCTTCCTTGCCAACCATAACTATCGTTATGAGGTCTAAAATAGTATCTTTGGCATTTTTTTAATAAAGTTGGATACGAATCGAACTGAAAATTAGAATCAACTTCTCCTATTTCTAATTGAAACCCAGTAAAATACAACTCATTACTAGTGGAGTCAGCTAAATTAGTTTGACCAGGACATATATTTGCATTTACATTTGCTTCCCAAGATGTAGCAAGTGTTCCTGATGTATAAGTTGAACCAGCTCCAAGCCACATTTGTAAATAGAAACCTACATTGACACTAAAACTCATACCGCTTCCTCCTGTATCACCAGGAAAGGTAACGCTTTTTTTCTCCCACACCCCAGAAGAATCTATAGTATAGGCTTTTGAAATACGTCTATCGTTAATCGAATCATATATACTGGCTATATATGTTCCTGTTTTATTAGATTTTACCCAAAAAGAAAGAGTAAGTGGGTCAGCACTAGGGGTTCCTTTTTTTATATTTATAAGATTTATTGATTCTATTCTTTGTTCAAAAATATTAAAATCCCCTACAGCAGGAGATGCATCAGCTGTAGAACAATCATACTTTATACTATAAAGAAATCCTTCACCTGAAGGCACATCAGTTGATCTTGACACTACAAATGCACCTATGGCATTTACTCTAGTTTTCCATCTATCTACTGTAGAATATACGTCTGTACTAACAGTTGCCGAGGCTGCCCTTTGCCAAAGTTCCATAGCTCCATTAATTAAAAAATTTTTTTCACCTTGGGGCTTACCTACTGCGTCTGCTAATTCTCTTGCTCTTGTCATTATTTACTCCTATGATGTCGTTGCTATGGCTAATATTGAACAAGAACCTCTATCGTTACCATCAACATTTGAATTGCTAGTTAATGTTACAGTCCATGTACCAGCGTCTAATGTTTGTATTCCATACCCAGGCGGACTTGCTTTATGTGAATTAGTTTCATTTGTATACCAAAATATTTGTGCGATAGTACCAATAGTAGTAACTGCAAGAGTTAAAGTCATACCTGTTCCAGAACTTCTATATGAAGAACCACCAAATGAAAACAAACATTTACTTCTTGTATTTAAAGTAAATGTTCCTGATGCACCTGATGTCAAATCTGCATTATTAAAAGGAACAAAAACATCTACACCAAAACCACTAGTTAACACAGTTCCCTCACCGTCAGGTAAACTAATAGTCCTATCAGTCGATGTAGAAGGCACAGTTAGGGTTACTGTTCCTGTTCCACTTGCATTTGGGGTTAAACGAATTTTACTCACTTATTCTCCTAATGATGCGTTGTCGTATACTGTTTTTAATGCATCAACAGTTGTTGCGTTGTCTATATCTGTTTGTATGGTTGCGTATCTAGTTCTAATCTCTGCTCTTGCAGTTTCTGCTGCTGTTGCATCTGCACCAGGGATTTGCTTTGCAATAATATCATCATGTGGCTTAAACTCTTGCTCTCTTTTTATTCTTCTTTTTTCATGTGCAATAGTTTTTGCCTTTGTTAAATTCACCACAATACTCATGCTTGATACTCCCATGCGTTTCTAAATGTTCTATCTGATGGCACTTCACTTACATCTACAATCTTGTATGGTCTACCAGATGGCACATCTTTAACTGCTATTTCCTCAACTGTTAAACCACAATTATCTGCTGGTATAATAACTACAACTCCACCATCTTCTGCTTGATATAAAATTCTTTTGTTACTATTCACAAATTTCTCCTAACGAATCACCAAAACAGAATTATAATTTCTGTCAACTGCTGCGCCAGCAGATGTGATTGTATAAACCTGAACATAACCTGTGTTACCAAGATATTCTCTTGTGCATCCAAAAGTTGAATTACCAGAACTTATACCACCAGTTGATTTAGAGCCAACAACAGATATAGCATAGTTGCCATCAGGGGGTGATGTTGTAAAGTTTACATTATAACTACCTGTGCCATTATCTGAAATACTTGATACATTGCCACTTGCTCTAATTGCTACTGTTCCTGTGCCATTAAAAGCTACCCATGCTCTTACAGCAAAAGCTGGTGCTGAACCAGATTGCCCACCATCTAACATTCCAGCAGTTATCGTTCCACTATCACCAGAAGACACTATATTTCCAGTAGCTGTAGTAACAGATAGATTACCTATCGTTCCGTTTCCAGTTCCATCTATTGATAAAGCCATTTAATCTCCTATACTATAGTCCATGTTGAAGAAGCAGGTATGGTAACGGTTACGCCGCTATTAATTGTGACAGGGCCAAATGAACCAGCATTCTTTCCTGCTGTTATTTGATAATCTGCACTAACGACAGAATCATTTTCCCAAAATACAAAATTACCTGTACCACCTAAAGCTCCATTATCTAACACTAAACCTCTAGGTATATAGGCAACCACACTAACGCTATCACCTGCTGATGCTCCAGTTGTTAAAACTACGGTTGTTGTATCAGTAGCAGTAAAGTCATCTCCATTTACTAACTTAACTCCATTTAGATATACGTCAACATACCCTACAGTATAACTGCTAGTCACATTAAAAGTCGTTTGTCCAGATGTAGCTGTAAATTCATTTACTAATCTTTGTGATGCGACCCCTGGGGAGTTTCCTATATAACTCATGGAAGTTCAGATTGTATTCTTGTGTTTCTTTCAGCGGCAGTTTCTACAGTAGCAGCCATAACTATTTCACTATCTGTTCCTGATACTGTCCCACCACTTTCTCTTATTCTTTGTACTTCAGATGCAACTATTTTATCCATAGAGTTTTTACATCTCATTTTTACAGCATTATTAATCCACTCTTGCTTATCAACTGCAACAGCTCCTAACGCTTTATCTTCTGCATCTGTTATTGTAACTGTGTATGTTGGCATAATTTTATCCTCTATATTTAACCTAAAAATGCTATTGACCATTGTGAATGGGGAGCGCCCCATGTAGTTGTTGGTGAGTTCGCCATATAAAAATCTATATAATCACTAGCTGACATATCGACTATACATTGACTACCACAATCAAAAGGGCCTAAATTACCATATAAATACCCATAAACTACAGTCGCACCATTATGTCTACAATGCAGATAAACCCCTGCGGTTCCAGTATATATAAGC
>Ga0196901_1000930_pt1 | contig 14979 bp, 19 predicted proteins | sample CB_VirMetaG_FD_169099 | JGI IMG/M metagenome (GOLD analysis project Ga0196901, IMG submission 169099) | Freshwater to marine saline gradient viral communities from Chesapeake Bay - CB_1504_1 Viral MetaG (v3) (version 3) | ecosystem: Environmental > Aquatic > Marine > Coastal | place: USA... | reverse complement strand
TTGATGCCGCTAGTAGGGCATTAGAAGCACTAAACCAAAAAGAATTTAATGCTGCTGAGTTTGCAACTGCTTTTATACCTGTTGGTTTTAGAAATGCCTACGATGCAGCCGCTACTCAATTCCTTGATAAACCAGTACGTACAACTCAAGGCAGAGTATTAATGCCTTCTAAAGAAATTGGAACACTTGAAAACCTTGCTAAAGCTTTTGGCTTTACTCCTAAGTCTGTTGCAGAAGCTAGGCAACAACGGCAATATTATAAATTCTTACAAGGTGAAACAAAGGGTATTCAAGATTACTATTATTCACAACTTGCAAAGCATATCAATCTAGCTAACCTGGAATATACTAAGGGTGATATGTCAAACTATAAAAAACAAACTGATATTGTTCGGGATATTTATAAAGAAATAGCTGATCTTAATAGAGAGGCTGCAACTGAAAAACGTCCAGACTTAATTATTAATATTCAAAGTGAAGCCCTAAGAAATAGAATTGCTACAGAACTTCTGGGTCAAACAGATAGGGGTGTAGCCATGCGTAGCCTAAGAAAGAATGCACGGCCAATGGCAGAGGAGGCTACTCTACGTAGGCTAGGACTTCTTACAAGAGATTAAAATTAATATTTGCATATAATCCTTATACCTTATAATATTACGTTACTGTCTTTAACAACTTAAATTTAATATACATAATCAAAATGTCAAACAAGCATGTCTTCGTGGGTTATGACCCTCGTGAAGCCCTGGCTTCTATTGTCTGCAAATACAGCATTATCTCAAATCTAAAAGTAGGTGACGATAATGTATCGGTAGACTTTATCAATAAGAAAAACCTTCAACAACAAAAACTCTACTATCGTAAAGCTTTTATTTCAGAGACTGGACAGTACTTCGATACTATCGACAGTAAGCCTTTCTCTACTGAGTTTTCCTTTAGTAGATTTCTAGTACCTGAAATCTGTAGGCAACAAGGAAAGGATGGCTGGGCTATCTTTGTTGATGGTGATGTTGTGTTTCTTGAAAACATCAAAAAGCTATTTGAATTAGCTGATGATCGTTATTCTGTAATGTGTGTAAAGTTTAACTGGATTCCAGATGAAAAAGAACGATACAAAATGGATAACGTTTTACAAACTCGTTACACAAAGAAGCTTTGGTCATCATTAATGATGTTCAATCTGAGCCATCCTGATGTACAGAAACTAGATCATATCACAGTAAATAATTCTAACGGTTCCCATCTTCATAAGTTTAAATGGACTAAAGATGAAGCCATTGGTCCTTTACCAGAAGAGTGGAACTTTGTTCCTGGTGTAACCAACAACGGAAAGAAGCCAAAGGCTATTCACTTTACAAAGGGTGGACCTTGGTTTGAGGAATACAAGGACTGTGACTTTGGAGAGGTTTGGATTGACTATCTACAATCAATTCCAAAGAATTTTATCATCAACCATTTAATGGACTAATCAATAAATGTCAAATAAATACACGATTGTTACATCCTTTCCAGTTAAAAGTTGGGATGTATACGGTGAACGTTTTCTAAATAGCTTCATTGAATATTGGCCAAAGGATATTCAACTTCTTTGTTATTGTGATGGTTATCCTCTACCAGACAACGCGCCTAAAGCCGATAACATTCATTACTTTGATCTACTAGACAATGACCGGCTAATTGAATTTAAGGAACGTAACAAACAGTTTGATGGTAAGGCTGGAAAGAATACGTATAACTTCTATCAAGATGCCGTGAAGTTTAGCCACAAGGTATACGCTCAACACATGGCTATGAATTATCTTCTAGACCGTGATGGTGGAAATGCACAGTGGTTGATTTGGTTGGATGCAGACAGTGTAACGTATGAACCTATTACAGAAGAGTTGTTAAGCCAGACATTTAACGATGAGGCTGATATAGTCTATCTAGGCCGTAAGAATGCCTATGCCACATGTTCTTCTCTTATTGGCTATAATATCAATCCTGGCATAGTAGAAGTTTTCATGACTGATTATGTTAACTACTATAATTCAGACGAGGTTCTAAAGCTACAATGCTTTGCTGATAACTATGTGTTTGATCGTCTTCGTATTCTACATGAAGCTCATGGCATGGTTACACACGATCTTACACCGAACTGTGAAGGACTAGATGCTTTTGATTTATCTCCTCTAGGTAATCATATTGTTCATCTAAAGGGTAACAAGAAATACGGCTCTGGAAATAATCCAAACTTTAAGGCACGTAGGTATGTTGATCTGTGTGCTATGGTCAAACACTATAAGCGTAAGAACATTCTAGAGATTGGCACATGGAATGGCGATACAGCTTGTGCAATGATCCAATCTGCATTTGAGGCTAACGACACTGTTCACTACACGGGTATTGATCTATTTGAAGACGCTACGGATGAAACAGATAAGGAAGAGTTTAATGTAAAGAAGCATTATACAAAGAAGTCTGTTGAACTAAAGCTAACTGATCTTGCTAAAGAGTACGCAAAGATAAATAAGACTTTAACATTTTATCTAATGAAGGGCGACTCAAAAAGTAAGTTAAGTATTCTAAACGATCCTAGCCTTTGTAATATGTATAATGTAAAGCCTGACTTTGTTTTCATTGATGGTGGACATTCTACTGAAACTGTACGTAGTGACTATGAGCTTTGTAAGAACATTCCTGTCATCGTTCTGGATGATTATTATACAGAAGATGAACAAGGAAAAATGCCTACAGAGTTTTTAGGCGTCAACGATATTTATAAGGAACTAGGTGGTACTGATCGTACAGGTGAACAACGTAGGTTCATCATCTCTACTGGTGATAGAGTAGCCGGTGGTGGACATGTAAACCTTGCTGTTGTTCTGAATGATCTTAGCCTTCCAAATCCACCAGATACACACAAGGTTCCTGTTCAAGTTAATCCAAGAGATTGTGTACCTCCTGATAACATTCAAAACAACGTTCGTGAAAACATGAAGTTGTTCAATGATAACATGGTACAGCGTTGCCACTGGCATCATGGTAAACTTGTCTTAGCTTCTGCTGGTCCTTCTCTTGTTAAAAATCTAGATAAGATTAAGGAACTTCAGAAGAACGGAGCAAAGGTTTTCTGTGTTAAGCATTCTCATAATACATTGATTGAGAATGGTATCATTCCTTGGGGTTGCGTTATTCTTGACCCTCGTCCATTTGACGGAACATCTACGCACGGTATTGTTCGTAGAGAATTGTTAGCTGATCCTCATCCAAAGGTAAAGTACTTTGTCGCAAGCATGACTAACATTGATGTTACAAAGTATCTTGTTGAGAAAGGGGCTAACATTATTGGCTGGCATGCTTACACAAACGCTCTTATTGACATGCAAGAGTTACAGGATCAAGAACTTATTACTGGCGGTACTTGCTCTGCAATGCGTACAATTGGTATCGGACATACACTAGGCTTCAGAGAGTTTCATATCTTTGGTATGGACTGCTGCCATGAAGGTGTTCCAGAAGACCTTGATGAAGTCGATATGTATGGAAAGAAGAAATGGATTAAGATTGGTATTCTAAATCCAAAGACAAAGGAAGAAGATATATTCTATACAACTGGTGAGCTATTAGCCTTGTCTCAAGACTTTGAGGCTTTGCTAAACAGAGAGAATGAGGTTGATATGGATATATTTGTTTATGGAGAAGGTGTAGCCCCTTCGTTGTTTAGAGGGTCTAACTATACGATAAAACCAGATTTTAAATCTCTGTATGGTGAATAAAAAATATGGATGATAAAATAGATAATGTAATCCCTTTTAAAAAAAGCTTACTAACAGTACAAGATGATCAAGAGTTATCCGAAAAGGAAATAGACGATATACATGGCTTTGTGTTAAAGAACCTAGACGATGTTCTAGAGAGTGTCAGAAACGACAAGAAAATAACAGGAGCTATGGTAGTACTATTTAACGAAGAAGGGAGAACAGACAATTACATCATGGGAAGCATCTCAGTCAGTAGGCTTTATACCGTTCTTTCCCTTTATAGACGGAATCTCTTGGATATTTACGCAACAGAGGAAACCGATTAGTATGGGCATACCTTTTGAACTTATAACAATGCTAGGCTCTGGTCTTATGTCTGGTCTTATGACAATGTGGAGCAGAAGTCAAGAAGCAAAACAGCAAGCATTTGATAGAGCAATTACCGGACTATCCGCTCAACGCAAGGCTATCAATGATGCACGTAAATACGAAAGCAAAGGCTTTCAGGTTACTCGCCGCATCATTGCCATCTCTGCTGTGTTTGCAATTATTGTTTGGCCTAAGATTGTAGCAGTATTTTGGCCTGATATTCCTGTTAACATTGGTTATACAGAATGGAACCCAGGTTTCCTTTTCTTTACAGAAGGAAAGGAAGCAATTAAATGGCAAGCTTTAACGGGCTTAGTGATTACACCACTTGATACTCACCTTCTTTCCGCTATCGTAGGACTGTATTTTGGTGCATCTATGGTTAAGAATGCTCGTTAAAAAGATAGACCATACAATAAAAATTATCGTACAGCCTATCTTTAAAACCTTTAAATCTTTTTTACTTATAAATCACATTCCTTTTTACCTGTTTCTGGATCGTAGAAACAAGCTGCCCCTTCTTGTTCATCTTTGATAGGGGCGTCAATCTTATTAAGAATGCCATACCGTTTACCAGCAAGCCTAAAGGTTGTTACACCCTTGAGCTTTCCTTTCCAAGCATTGGTATAGATATTCTTAAATTCTTCAAACGTTACAGCATCACCTACGTTGATAGTCTTTGAAATAGCACTGTCAATGAAGGGTTGTGCTGCTATCTGCATATCAAGATGATTGTCTACACTGAGATTGTCCGTAGTTTGTGAACGAATACCATACTTATTCCACACATAATCCTTTAGTTTAACGATGGTATGTCCTGTTTCTGTAAGGACTGTACGATCAAGCTCATGTGCAAAGACAGGCTCCAGTCCACTTGAGATGTTATCTGCACAGAAGCTGATAGTGCCGGTAGGAGCAATAGACATAAGATGGCTGTTACGCATACCTTGCTTCTTGATCTTTTCAATTAAGTCTTCTGGAAGACGAGAGACAAAGCCAGAGGATATGTACTTTTCCTTATCAAAGAATGGAAACGATCCTTTCTCCTTTGCAAGGTCAGAACTAGCTTCATATGCAGCATAACAGATTGTCTTTAGAACCTTACGAATAAAGCTAAGAGATTCCTTCTCACCATATCGTAGTTCCATAAGAGCAATAACATTTCCTACACCTGTAACACCTAGACCCATACGCCTCTTGTTCTTAGCTTCCTTCTCCTGTTCATTCAGAGGATATTGAGTACGATCAATAACGTTATCCATTGCACGGACAACAATTGGAACATCCTCACGTAGTTTATTAAAGTCAAATGTAAACTTTATATCACTACCAACTCTGTTGGTAGATGTATATTTAACAAGATTAAAACTACCAAGTAGGCATGCACCAAATGGTGGAAGTGGCTGCTCACCACAAGGATTAGTTGCTTCAATAGTTTCAATGTAGCTCAAGGGATTATCATCGTTGATACGATCAATAAACAGAACTCCAGGTTCTGCCCAATCCCAGTTGGCTCGCATAATCTCATTCCAAAGAGCATTGGCGTTGATATGTTTATAAACCCTACCATTGAACTTTAGCTCAAATGGCTTTTGTTTAATAACACAATCCATAAACTCGTCTGTTACGCCTACAGAGATGTTGAAGTTGGTTAGTGAGTTGTCATTTTGTTTAGCGCGAATAAAGCTTTCAATATCTGGATGATCTACACGTAGAACACCCATCATTGCTCCGCGCCTGTGTCCCGCCGAAACAATCGTCCTACATATTGCATCAAAGATATGCATGAATGATACAGGGCCAGAAGCATGAGAGTCAAGGGATACAATACGATCACCGCTAGGGCGAATGTGGCTAAAGTCATAACCAATTCCACCACCTCTACGCATAGTCTCAGCGGCTTGGGAAGCTCTTTCCATAATGCTTTCCATTGAGTCGTCAATCGTACCAGAAACAAAACAATTGTATGCTGTAACGTTCTTGGGGCTTCCCATAGCCGACTGAATGCGTCCCGCTGGCATGAAACGCATGTCTTTAAGAATTTGTTTAAGGTCGTTGAAATGTTCTTCATCATCGCTTAAAGCTCCTGCGACACGGTGCATAGCCTCTTCAAAACTTTCATTAGGTAGTCTGTATTTTTGAGCATGAAGATCATCACATGCTTTTACTTCTGGTCCGTACATAGAGGCTTCTCCTTGATTTCAATTAACTTGTTTAGGTACCATTTTGCTTTTCTTAAATCTTCTACACCATTCTTATGACGGTAACGCCATAAATACTTAATGATATTACCTTGTAGATAATACTCAAATCCATCATCAGTAGCAGATTGAATGGCGTCAATACATTCTACTAATCCTTTGTTATAATGTGATGGAGAGTTTACATTGTCAGAACCTTCATTCCAAGGTTCTTCATCGTCTAACAAAGACAATTGAACACCATACATTTCTTTATTCCTTATGTGTTTGTTGAATTGATAAGAACGTTAATACGCTTACGGTCAAACTCTAATTCACCGTCTACGATTTGTTTAACAATTCTGACAAGCCATCTAGAATTGATACCGGCTAGATAGCAAATCTCGTCAAGATCGTCAATATATTTTTCATCGAAGAACCAGCTTATGGCTTCCCGTCGCTGGCGTTTGATAAGATCAGACTCATCCGGTAATTCTTCACGGCTTACGTCTAGGATTGCTTGATAGATAACAGCGAGAAATAATAATCTTTCTGGAGATGACTCTTCTTTGTCATCATCTACAGGATTAAGAATAACATTGCTTACGCTAGTTACGGAAGAAAAATATTGATCTAATAATGAATCGCTACTAACGTATTCATTTTTATAGCTAATTAGTGTTTCAATTTTTTGTTTTTTCGTAGCCATGATTTAGGTATGGTTCCTTCTGCCCATATAAATCCATGTCTATCGCACCAATCGCCATAAGTTGTTTTGGATTTTTTGTTTATCTTATTCCTCGCATTTTGAAAAACAAATCTAATGTCTATGTTAGGATGTTGTTGTTTAAATAGTAAATGTTTACCTCTATCTGAGGGTTTGAAGTATCCCTTATATTCAACAAAGAAATTATAATCAGCAATAAAAAAATCTGGATAATAATGTTTAGTAATAACATAAGGAATACTAAAATTTTCGTATTCAAATTTAATAGAATTTGTTTCAAGGTACTCTGCAAAAAACTGTTCTGCTTTACTTCTGTAGTTATTCATTTATAAAGGCACTTCTTCTACTTTAGGTTCTTTCTCTACTTTTGTAAAGAACTTAGGACCATTTGAATATACAAACTTTCGTAATCCTTTACCTTCGTTTGCATCCTTCCAGCAGTCATCTTTGTAGTCGCAGTACATACAGCCAATAGCCAACACTCTGTTTCCTGACTGCCCTTCTGGTTTGTCTTCGTAGCATCTCTCTGGTGGAGTATCGTTTTTAATAACAGAACGTACATGAGATAGTCTTTCTTTGAAGTCTATCATTTCAAGACTATCAAGAGTTAGAACATGAATATGTCCTGTTACTTTATTAGCTACGATCCAAGCCGCTTCATCTTCTCCATCTGCATATCCTGATAACTGAGCAACATAGCCAAATGGATCGTCTGTAAAAATAGCGCCATTAAGAAATTTATTGAATGAATGTGGAGAGGCAGATTTATAATCAACAACAACACCATTAACTCGACCATCGGTATGTCCTTTAGCTCCATCAATGTTTATCTCTTTTTGTTGATCAGTTACCTCGTATCCAGCAGTCTTGATTAACAGAACGAGAAGCTGTTCAATCAAGTCACCATACATAAACTTAATACGAGTTGAAAGATGTAGCTCCTCTGCAATCTCAGGCTTGTTGTTAATGTACCACAACATCCTGTCAGGCTTTCCTATACTGGAAAATCTAATTGCCTCTTCTGGAGCTACATCTCTCGTTTCAAACGACTTACGAATAACGGAAGAGACATCATCAGTAAACTGTTTCAAATCCTTCTCAGAAGGTTGCTTACCTTCTTTGAATATTCTTCCAATATCTGAAACTAGATTATCAAGTTTACCCATTACGATAATGCCCCTTCCGTATTCTCTTAGTCAAACTCTAAAGTATCTTCGACAGAATCTACTTTCTGAGCTACATTAGGAGTAGATGAAACGTACCCATCTTCCTCTTCAAACTCGTCCTTACGAGCATACTCTACAAGTTCAATGACCTGTACATCCTTTAATACGCCACGTACTCCGGTACGATTAGCATACTTCCATTCCTTTGGATAGAAGGATACTTTAACGATAGAACCGTTGCCAATTAGTGTACCGGAAATATCGTTCTTCTTAGCATCAAGAACACGAGGCTTTGGAAGCTCTTGTCCATTGGATAAGAACTGGTCCTTTTGAAAAGTAACGAAGTCTCCACGATCATCGTCCTTGTTCTTTACAGGAATACCAAGTTCCTTCATTTGCTTAATACCTTCCTTGTCTAGTTGAAGATCAATAGACCAGCGAGGTTTAGAAGGATCAAATGCATTTACTGCACGATCAAGTTTAGCCCAGTGTGATTTGCCTTTTACAACAGCCATAGTTCATTTACTCCTATATGAATGATAAAGTTGTTAGATTACGTTTGATAGATTTTCTAGTGGTTCCGATACGAGACTGTATCGGGTATAAGACTTACCATCTTCTGTATAGTTAGTCTTTGTATGAATGTCAAACCCTTTTCTACGAAGGTCTGAAATAGTGGCGGTGAGATTCTCGCACCAGCCATTCTCAATAGCAGTCTTACGAGTAACTCGCATACGCTTACGTAAAGCTGTCAGTAGTCGGTCTTCATTAGTACGCATAATCATAATATCTCCTTTGGTTTAATGCGTTTCTGCCCATGTATAGCCTATTTTAAAATCACTGTCAAGTGGACAATTTAAATTTAAAACAGACTCCACATTCTTCATTGCCGTCTTTGTTACCTCTCCAAGAATGTCAGCTTGATCCTTATGAACCTCAAACTGAATTTCATCATGAATGTTTGCAACAGGTCTGGCGTCTATTTTTAGTCTATACACTTCTTTCATAATTTGGATCAACCATTCTTTACAAACGATTGCTCCACCACCTTGAATTAACACATTCAGAGCGGCATGTAAACTACGAACTTGAAGATACCTACCATCCAAGCCTCGCAGCCTTCCCGTCCTTGTAGCACAGTCGTTCACGCTTGTCAACACTCTGTTGAGCGACGGTACGTTGGAGAGAAACTTATCTCTGATCAGCTTTCCTTTGGCTTTAGATTGTCCAATGATACTAGCAATCTTAGCTGGACCAGCACCATAGATCAGAGCATAGATAAATGTTTTTGCTTGGTCACGGGTTTCCAATCCAGCCATTCTTTGATTAGCTGTATGAATATCACCGTGTAGAATTTCTTTTATGTAATCTTCATCCTTCATGTAGTGAGCTAGAATACGAAGTTCAAGTTGAGAAGCATCACAACCAAGTAATCTGTAATCTTTTTTGTTTTCCACAGTCCAGCAAGTTCTGCATTCCTTTCCATAAGGAGAGTATGAAGCAGGAGTTTGAGCAACGTTAGGATCATTGTGACTGCATCTAGTTGATACAGTACCAAGTGTCATAACTCTACCATGTACTCTTGATGTAACAGGATCACAGAACTTAATCCAAGACTTGACTTGAGCTACACGTTTTTGAAGCAAAAGGTATTCTTTAATTGCTTGAGCCTCTGGTATATCAACAGATTCAAGAACAGTTTCATTTACAATGATATGTCCTTTCTCTGTTTTTTCCTTTGGCTTCCATCCTTTTTCTATCAAACGTTCTGCTATCTGTTGTCTTGATCCAGGATTAAACGGTATTTCTTTTGTCTTCAACTTACCAGGAACAACGTTCTTAACGCCACTGTCTAGTGCTTCCTTTTTGGTTTTCCAAAGATTACCGTTATCATCTTCCCACCAATAACTATTCATTTCAATAATAGTTGGAGGAAAGATTTTCTGTAGATTACGTTCAATCTCAAGATACTTGTCTGTTAGAATTGCTAGAAACTCAGTAGCGTAAGGTAGATCAAAGTAGAAACCAGTACGCTCTTGTTGATCCATCAGATAACGAAACCTATGTTCACGTAGAACACAATCATCTGAATACTTCTTCATCTTGTCTGTTATGAGAAGATCAAAAACTTTGTACGTAAGATCAACATCCCGAATACAATACTCAACCATTTCTTCAGATAGATGCGTAAATGATGGTTGATCCATCTTTGGAAAATTTAGTCGTGTTCCCCAAGATGCTAGAGAGTGTCCTGTCTCAATCAATGGAAAACGTAGTTGAGATAATAACAGAGTATCTAGAGTTTTAGAGATTGGGTGTTTGTATTTAAGAAGCTTTGAAAGAACTGGTAGATCATAGCTTAGAATGTTATGACCAACCAGAACTGTATCGGTATTTACGTATTCAAGAAACTCCTTATAACACTCGTCACCACGAAACACGGTCGTTGTTTTTGATGGGTACTCTTTGCAAACGATGCAAAAAATTGTTGATACGGTATCTAGAAGCCCATCAGTTTCAATATCAAATACAACAACCCTTCTATCATTAATCAAATTCTCTATCATCGTGAAGTTCTCCTAGACCATCTACATTCTCTGGAATACTACTATCATCAATTGGCACCTCTGTCAAACGCCCATTGTTCTTGTTCCATAGAAGCATAGTTACTGGTCCTGTTTCACCGGAGAAACGGTTCTTCAAAATACGAATTAGAGTACGGCTACGTTCCTGTTCACTTACCGCTTGGTTGTTACGTTCAAGTGCGAAGATCATGTCAGGCAATTGTGCTAGACTATGGCTTCCTCGTAGCTCCTTGAGGCTTACAGATGCGCCTTCTTCATGCCCTGTACCGCTAGGTCTGCTAAGATGACAGACAACCATGAGATGGATATTCAACTCCTGTACAAGTGTACGGAGCTTCAACATAGCCGTATCAATTGCTTTACGTTCATCACCTAAATCATATACAACAATTGAAATATGATCTAGAATAATGTACTTACAGTCTAGTCCCTTTGCCATATATCTAATACGGCTAAGTAGATTATCTAAACTTGTCGAACCAAAGTGGTTCCAGAACACAGCATTCTCTAGTCTGTTCATATCTTCATATGCTTGTTTACGATCTTCCTGTGTCCAAACGTTTTGCTCAGATGCTGGTATATGAAACTTCTTATCAGCTTCAATAGATAGAATACCATCACTAGTCTTACGTACAGACTCTTCAAGAAACAAGCAGCCTACTTTTTCATTAGCAGTCTTCATTAGATAATGTGCAAGTTCACGCATAACACTTGACTTACCAATACCGCTACCGGCTGTCACAAGAACAAGCTCACCTCTACGCATACCATAGGTCATGCTATTCAAACTGTTCCAAGGATACGGATAGCTTTCAATCTTCTCCTCAGAGAATAGAATCTTTTCAATATCAGGTCCACATAGAATACCTTCTGGTGTATAGGTTCTAGCATTCCAAAAGTCCTGTACAAACTTTTGTGTCTGTCCATGCATCAGATATTCACAGGCATCCTTCTTTGATAGATGCATGATCTTACAACGCCCAGGCTCAAGAAGATTAGCTATTTCTCTTGTTGCCTTTATTCCAGGCTCATCATTATCGAAACAAAGTACGACATGTTGGAATGATCCTAGATAATCTAGATTGTGCTTAATTTCATTAAGAGCAGATGCTGCTCCATTTCGTATAGAGATGACAGGCCATTTACTACCCATCATTTGATAAGCAGCAAGGCAATCAAGTTCTCCTTCTGTAATTGTAATAAACTTACCACCTTCCGAGAAAAGATGTTGACCAAACAGCCCTGTCTTTTTGTGCTTCTCTCCTTCTGAAAAGAACTCTTTTGTATCTACAATTCTAATCTTGTTTACAATGTGTTCCTTTGTGTCCTTGTCGTAGTAAGGATAAACATGACAGGCTTTTCCATTGGTTGTTCCTTGTTTTACTCCATACTTTCTACAAGTATCTTCATCAATCTTACGATCAATGATTGGAGAGAAGTTTAAACGATCAGAGTTAAATTGTTGTTGAACAGTAGCCATAGGTTTAAAGGTTCCTTTTTCAATGTAGGTTACTGGAATTGAATGATCTACTTCTCCTGTAGATTTTAGATGTCTATGTGCTTTACAGGAAAAGCAGTAAGTATTTTCAGGGTAGTACGCTAAGGCGTCACTGCTTCCACAGTCAGGACATGGTTGGTGAGACTTCACTATTTCTGATGACATTGTATTGCATAGCCTCTTCAATTGTTTCATGCATGTCGGATTGTTCTACAAAGAACCCGTATTTTCCAATACGTTTGTGCATTCTAGGTTTTTGATTTAATGATACAAACTCTTCACGAGTTATAAATAAATCATTCTTATAGTTTGGAAAGCTACCGATAATAAGAACATATACATCAGCGATAAACTTCATTGGTTTACCATACCAATCTACATGTCTTAAAAATAAACAGCCATTCTCGTAAGCTGTTTGTTTTAATTCAAATATCTTTCCGTTTACTTTAACATCAATGTCATTTAGATATGACCTTGGTTTATCATCAATGATGGATAAATCATATGGAATTTTATGTTTCTTCTTAAACCAAATCTCCGCTGCTAGTCCTTGAAGATTAACTTGTCTTCCATCCATATATGGACTTTGTACTCGTTCTCTAGCGTTCGCTTTTCTCAATCCATCAAATACAGCGTTACAATAATTTTCTATTTCCTTTGCTTCACTATCATTAAACATATCGCTCAATGTCATTCTCCTCACATTCTTTACCATATTGAATTTCTATGATTACCACTTTATGAGATGTATTGTTAGTAAGCCTGTGCCACTCTTCCGGCAGGATAGTCACCGTCTCCCCCGGTGTCAAGTTAAAAGTTTCGATGATATTTCCCCTTACGTCGAGCGAGTAAACGTCGGCAACTCCTTCAGCACAAAACCAAAGCTCTGCACGATTTTTATGTTTCTGCATAGAAAGTTTTTTACCAGGGTAGACAACAAGTTTTTTAAGCTTAACTTTTTCACTGCCATCTCCTAACTTATCATCATAAACTTCATAATATCCCCACTGTCTAGTGACAATGGAAGTTTTATTAGTTAGGTCTTTAATTCTTTTATAAGCCCTTACCAAAGATAGCTGTAGATCGTAGATGTTATTTTTAAGAATATCAATAGTATCCATTTTCTTTACTCTCCTAATCGGTCTTACTCAGCGCCAGCAGATCGCGGGCATTATCCTCAGCGGCGAACAAGGCTTCGTCGTGTTTCGCCCCGAGGTGCATATCCATCGCCGCTACAAACTTTTCAAGCGCGTCCTCAAGGTCTGCCACGCGCTTTCGGAGCCGGTCTGTTTCGCTGTTTAAGATACCCATGTTTAATTCCTCCTTATTATGCAAGTAATGCTGACCAAGATACAGGGAATATAATTGACATTTTATCTGAGATAACTTGAGCAATATCTCGTGTCTCTTTTTGTGTATGTGGATCAAGTCGTAGCTTACATACTCTAGCCCAAGCAGCTAAGGAACCTGTCCAGTACCATTCGGTATACATGGATTGAGGCAATACCATACGTGCTTGTTCGGGACAGATACCAGCCTTAATCATACTTTGGTACATACTAACACATTTATTCATAATAGCTTTTGGTGTATATGCTCTACCGCAGTTCCTTTCATATGGAGTACCTTTATAAAAAAATTCAGAGCTTCCTTGTTTAACATTCTCTGCTCGTAATCTCCACTCTCCCTTATTAGGCACATAGAACTCAGGTTCACTATCGACATATCTACGTGACACTTCATTCCATACCATACCAACTTGATGCTTACCTAACTGACGGGCTACAAAGATAGGAGCCTTGATACGGAATGTAACTTGGCAATGACCAAAGGGTGTCCAGTGATTATGCTTTGCTAGATACTTAATAAGCTTCTGATCTTTTTCATTTAAGACAGCTACAAAGTCACCAGACGCTTGTCCTAAATCTAGGTACTCCCAATCTTCTGCTTCACTTTCTTTTTCAAAACTGACTCTTGCTGCATTCACTACAGTAAGATCAGAACCCATATGTTGAATATACTCTACTTCATACTTCATTCGTGCCATTTTTAAATTCCTTAAATTCTTTTTCTGCCATATTATACTTCAATACTTTTTCAAATCCTTTTAAATATTTTTTAATCTTAGCAATGTCTTTTTCTCTATCTGATGAAAAAATACCAAAGGCTTCTTTACCATCAATTCTATTTTGCAAATCTTCTTTTAGACTCTTATACTGATTTTTTAAAATATCTACTAAGATATTATCTACCGTGTCATAATCTATTTCAATATTAAAACCCATCTAAATACCCTCGTTTATGGTTTCCGATAGCCGATGGCAAAACTAGCCCCGCCAGCCCATCCATTTAATCCGCCATTGCCCTCGAACAGCGCCTTGGCTTCCGGCAGATAACACTTCCAATGGTCGTCCCCCATTTCAAAAAAGGCATTGCCGTCTAGCATCGCCAATGTTTCAGCGATTGGCCGCAGCATTTTAGCTTGCCGCTTTGATACCTGTTGGCTCGGTATTAAGTGTTTGGGAATGTCCTGTCGCCACCCACTCATGTCCGTTCTCCCATTTTAATCTTCATCTCAATCTCCTTACTTCTCAGCACTTGAACTTCCATTCATGTGTCTCCATTTTAATAATGTAAGATCGTGGAATTGAAATACTTCCGTTGACTGTCATGTCGTCTTGTTCCTGACAGGATGACAGAGTGATATATTC